>MDTE01001854.1_pt1 | contig 29466 bp, 28 predicted proteins | sample 811231 | NCBI WGS metagenome assembly MDTE01 (sample SAMN05326651, study PRJNA326480) | marine metagenome | isolation source: seawater | place: Indian Ocean: Red Sea | collected 2010 | reverse complement strand
TATACAATGTTGGAAGCTGTTATTAAGGCAGGAGCTACCACAGTTAATATTCCTGATACTGTAGGTTACTCAAATCCAAAAGAATTTGGAGAATTAATTAAAGGTATTAAGGAAAATGTTCCTAATATCGACCAAGCAGTTATAAGTGTGCATTGCCATAATGATTTAGGTATGGCATCAGCTAACTCTTTATCTGCAATAGAAAATGGTGCAAGACAGGTTGAAGGATGTATAAATGGTCTTGGTGAAAGAGCTGGTAATGCCGCTCTTGAGGAAGTAATAATGGCGCTTGAAACTAGGCCTGACTTTTATGGATTAGAAACAAATATAGATCCCAAAGAGATAGGAAATTCAAGTAGAATGGTTGGCTCAATATTTGGTTTTCCTGTACAAGCTAACAAGGCAATTGTAGGTCAAAATGCCTTTAGGCATTCATCAGGTATACATCAAGATGGATATATAAAGAATCATTCAACTTTTGAAATAATGGAACCTGAGTCAGTTGGATGGAGAGGTGAGGCGCTAGTGCTTGGTAAGTTATCTGGTAGAGCTGGTCTTAGAGCAAGATTGAGAGAATTGGGTTATGAATTAAGTGATGATGAATTGGCAAATATATTTCTTAAGTTTAAAGATTTAGCTGATAACAAGCGTGAAATTACGGATATGGACTTAGAGGCATTGATGTCTGAACAACATAGAATTATTGATACAAATCGTACATATCATGTTGACAGCGTAAAAGTTGTATGTGGAAATAATGTTACTCCAAAAGCAGAGGTGACACTTGACTGTCCTAATAAGGATAAACGACAAGTAACATCTGAAGGAACAGGTCCTGTTGATGCTGTTTGTAAGGCAATAGATCAAGTAGTAAAATTAGGAGCTGAGTTAACCGAGTTTTCGGTTTCTGCCGTAACCGAAGGGATTGACTCTTTAGGTGAAGTAACAATACGTATTCAGAAAGAAGGATCTGTTTATTCGGGTAGAGGTTCAGATTCAGATATTGTATTTGCTTCTGCTAAGGCTTACGTGAACGCTATAAATAGATATCTTATGATTAGTGAAAAAGAAAGAAATTTCACTAGAGAAATAATTTAGATTAGAAAAACCTTTTGATATATGGAGGATAAAATGTCAAAAACTATGTTTGAAAAAATATGGGATCAACATGTTGTTGTTGAACCCGATGGTCAACCTGCCCTAATCTATATCGACTTGCATCTTGTGCACGAAGTTACATCTCCTCAAGCTTTCGAGGCTCTCAGAATTTCCAATAGAGGTGTTAGAAGGCCAGATTTAACAATATCTACGGTAGATCATAATCTCCCAACTGATGAAACAAGAATGCAAGAGATTAAAGATCCTATAGCGCGTCAACAGGTTGAAACATTAAGAAAAAATTGTAAAGATTTTGATATAACATTATATGATGTTGATTCAGAGGGACAAGGAATAGTGCATGTTATAGGTCCAGAGCAAGGTTACACTCAACCTGGAATGACTATAGTTTGTGGTGATTCACACACCTCCACTCATGGCGCATTTGGTTCATTGGCATTTGGTATAGGTACTTCTGAAGTAGAGCATGTTTTAGCCACTCAAACATTGCGTCAAAGAAAACCTAAAACTATGGAAGTAAGGTTCAATGGTGAATTAAGACCTGGAATTACTGCTAAAGATATGATTTTAGCAGCTATTGGTAAAATGGGTACAGCAGGTGGAACAGGATATGTTTTGGAATATACTGGTGAAGCAATTAAAGGCCTTGATATGGCTGGTAGAATGACTATATGTAATATGTCTATCGAAGCAGGTGCAAGAGCGGGGATGATAGCTCCAGATGAAAAAACTTTTGAATGGATGAAAAATAGAAAGTTTGTACCTAAGGGGCAAGAATTTGAAGATGCAAAAAAAGAATGGTCTAAATTAGTTTCTGACGCAAATGCTAAATATGATAATTTATTAGAAATAAATTGCGATGAATTAACTCCTTACGTAAGTTGGGGAACAAATCCTGGGCAAGTAGCTAAAATAACAGATAAAATTCCTTTACTAACAGATTATGATGATGATGCGGAAAAAAATTCTGCTGAGCGCGCATTGGAATACATGAACTTAAAACCTGGTATGAACATTGAAGACATTAATCTTGATAGAGTTTTTATAGGTTCATGCACTAATGCTAGAATAGAAGATTTACGCTCAGCAGCTAAATTTATAGCAGGTTATAAGGTCTCAGATAGAGTTAGAGCTCAGGTAATGCCAGGCTCAACTTTGACAAAAATAATGGCTGAAAAGGAAGGATTAGACGTTATATTTAAGGAAGCAGGTTTTGAATGGAGAGAGGCTGGTTGTTCTATGTGTTTAGGTATGAATCCAGATATTTTAATTCCTGGGGAAAGGTGCGCCTCTACTTCAAATAGAAATTTTGAAGGAAGACAAGGAAAAGGTGGTAGAACCCATTTAGTAAGTCCTGAAATGGCAGCAGCGGCAGCTATAAAGGGGCATTTTGTTGATATAAGAGAATGGCAAATAAACTGAACATTCAAGAATGAATAAAGATAAAAATAGAAATTTCAGCCAGGATAAAAAGTATAGTCTTTATGACAAATTAACTGGTAAATCAGAGTTGGAAGCAATTCGGGAGAAAAAATTTGAGCCTTACAGTTTTGAAAGTAATAATTTTCAACTCTTTACTCTCATCATTAGCTTAATTAGTTTTGTTATACTTTCAATATTTTTACTAATTCAAGACGATAGGATTATTACTCACTTAGAAAGCCTTCGAACTGATGGGCTGGAGACATCTCCTCCTAGTCGTTTTTTCGTAGATGATTTATTAGCTTTTGCTGATAGAGAAGAAATTAAATGTGAGAATGAGAGTGAAATTTTATTATTAAGATCTGATTGTCCATTAATTGTAGACATACATTCGAATTATGCCAAGGTAAAAAATAATTCTTTTGTTATCACAGGATTGCTAATTTTTTCATCATTGGTTTCTATTTTCATATTTTGCTCATTTATACACAGGGGAACTAGAAATTTACCAACATTGAAGTTTGACAACCAATCTCTTACTCCAGACCAAAGTGTATTTTGGTTACTGATTCCTATAGTAAATTTTTGGAGATCTTTTCAAGTTTTTCGACAATTATATTTAGGTAGTAAGCCTAAACATAGTAATAATTTATTACTTGAAATTTTTACTTCCTCTATTGTTTATTACATATTAATTCTTTTGTGGGTTTTAATATTGGTGATTTTTACAATATTCAACAGGAGAACTATTGACTTTTTTTGGTCTCGCCAGAACGATATCTTATATAATTTAATTGATTATTACAATATATTATTTTTGTCTGATATAGTACTTATAGTAATTGGAACCTTAACAATAATTAATATATCGGTGATAAATACTTTTCAAAACTTAAGACATAAAGAAGTTGGTATTATAGTTGTAGATCCAAAAAAAAGATTAAAAAAATAGGTGGTAATATGGAAAAATTTACAAAAATTAATGCAATTGTAGCTCCTCTTGATAGAGAAAATGTAGATACTGATCAAATTATACCTAAGCAATTTCTAAAGAGAATTGAAAGAACTGGATTTGGAGAATTTGCTTTTTTTGATTGGAGATATTTAGAAGATGGAGCACCAAATCCTGATTTTATCCTAAATCAAAATAAGTATAAAAATGCAGAAATACTAGTTAGTGGAAGAAATTTTGGTTCAGGCTCATCAAGAGAGCATGCACCCTGGGCACTAAAAGAAATGGGCTTTAGTGTAATTATAGCCCCCAGTTTTGCTGATATTTTTAAGAATAATTGCATGCAAAATGGATTATTACCAGTAATATTAGATCAACAATACGTTGAATTAATAATGGCAAGATCTATAAGAAATAATAGTTATAAACTCACTGTAGATTTAGAAAATCAAACTATCGTTGATGAACAAGATTTGAATGTCAAATTTAATATAGATCCTTTTAGAAAAAACTCATTACTAAAAGGTCTTGATGATGTTGGGATTACTCTAACAATGTCCAATGATATTGATCAATTTGAGAATAAAAGAATTGCTAGATGGTAGCAATAATTAAATAAATTTATTAATTATTATTCATAAAATTTGTTAGATTTATAAACAAATGATACAATTTTAGATTGTTTTGATAAAAAAAAAATAATGATGAAAGTGTAAGAAATATGGAAGCAAGGATTTCGGTTTTAGGAGGAGATGGGATAGGTCCGGAGGTTACTTTAGAAGCTGTAAAAGTTTTAGATTCTATAGCTAAACGTTTTGGGCATGATTTTACTTATGTTGCAGGAGATGTTGGTGGAATAGCAATAGATAAAACAGGTACTGCATTACCCCAAGATACTATGAACATAGTAATGGGATCTGATGCAGTTTTATTCGGTGCTGTAGGTGGGCCAAAGTGGGATGATCCAAAAAATAAAGTTAGACCAGAAGATGGTATTTTAGGTTTAAGAAAATCCTTGGGTCTATACGCTAATTTACGTCCATGTAAAGTATATGATCAACTCATTGATTCTTCCCCACTCAAACCACATCTAATAAAAGATGTTGATTTCATTATTGTACGAGAACTTACTGGTGGTCTTTATTTTGGTAAGCCAAAAAGAAGGTGGGAAAATTCAAGAGGTAGAAGAGCTGTTGATACATTGGCATATTCTGAAAAAGAGATAGAAAGAGTATTACGTGTAGCATTTGAACTAGCAAAATCTAGGAAAGGGATACTTCATTCACTAGATAAGGCTAATGTTATGGAATCTTCTAGATTATGGAGGCAAATTGCAATGGAAGTTGCGGTTGATTATCCTGATATAAAGCTCCACCACATGTTAGCAGACTCAGCTGCTATGCAAATAATTACTAATCCCAATATTTTTGATGTTATTGTGGCTGAAAATACATTTGGAGATATTTTATCTGATGAAGCTGCTGTAATCGGTGGTTCATTAGGCATGCTTCCCTCAGCCTCTTTATCATCATTACCTCCAAAGAGTGGTAGAAGACGAAGAGGTGGTAAGCCAGCATTGTATGAACCAATACATGGTTCAGCCCCAGATATAGCTGGTAGATCTGAAGCAAACCCAGTAGCATCTATACTTAGTGCAGCAATGATGCTAAGATGGTCATTTGGACTCCATAAGGAAGCAGATGCTATTGAAGCAGGTGTTCAAGCATTATTAGATGAAGGATATAGAACATTTGATATTGCTTCTAAAGATGACAGGCCATTAACAACCAGTCAAGTTGGTAGCATGGTAGCTGGTTTAGTTAAGGGATAGAATTAGTCAGCTGAAGGGTCATACTCAATAGGTCTATTAATATCTATCTCATTAGCGGCTAAATATTCTTCATTAAGATTGATTCCTATTCCTGGTGATTCGTCTAAATACAAATCTCCATTCTTGATATTTAATGGCTTATCTATCATTTCGTTATAATAAGAAAGATCGAATCTTGAAGTTTCTAGCTTATAAAAATTCGGTACTGTCATCATTACTTGAGCCCCAGACATTACATTTATTGGCCCGCTTGCATCGTGGGGTGAAATAGGAATATAGTATGCTTCGGCCATAGTTGCAATTTTTTTCAACTCAGTAATTCCTCCAGTCCAAGTTATATCAGGCATAACAAAATCTGCGAGATTATTTTCAAAAATAGGAATAAACTCCCACCTAGTATGCAATCTTTCTCCAACTGATATTAGTGGCTTAACCTGCTCTTTTACCTGTTTTAAGGCTTTCCAACTTTCAGCTGGAACAGGTTCCTCAAACCAAAATATATTCCAGTCAGCCATCCTGTTAGCGAGTCTTGTAGCAGTTGGTACATTATAAAGACCATGAGCATCAATAAGAATTTCAATTTTTGGTCCTACTGCTTCTCTAGCGGCTGCAACTATTTCTATCGCTTTTTCTTCCGCATCTGCACTAATTTCACCATCAAGAAAAGTTGAATTTCCTACATGGAGATGATGCATCATTGGGTCCATCTTAAAAGCCTTATATCCAGCATTAACAATATCTTTGGCATGCTTAGTTATATGCTCGGGATTCTCTGGTTCAGGAGGATGACAGTATAATGCTATCTTATCTCTAACTGCTCCACCAAGTAATTTGTATACAGGCTGATTAAGCATTTTTCCTTTTATATCCCATAATGCAATATCTATACCACTTATAGCTGCACTTGTTGCACCTCTTGTACCGACATATGTCATACCTCTAAATATTTTATTCCATATCCTTTCAATATCCTCAGGATCTTCTCCCACCAACCATGAACCAATTTGATCTACATAAGCAGATATAGCTCTGTTTGCTACTGGACCAGGATAGGTTGTGATTTCCCCCCAACCAGTTATCCCCTCATCTGTATCAACCTGAATAAAAACAAAACCTCTATCCTTAATTTTTAGTTGATTGTCTATTTTTCTTGCAGGCTGCTTTACTACCCAAGATCTAGCTCTTGTTATTTTCATGTTTTCTCCGATATGATTTAAGTTTATATTTATGAATTTATAACATTTATTTATTTTTTGCAAAATATTTCAAAGATTATTTAGATATAATTTTTGGTATTATTATTTTGAAGTAGTTACTTAAGGGGTAAGGGGACTTTTATGAATCTAGAATCATACCTGCCAGATTATACAAAAAATATCACTATTGATTCCCTTGATGATCAAGTAAAAATTTATCGAGACAATTGGGGGATTCCTCATATAGAAGCTAGTACTCAATATGATTTATTTTTTGCTCAAGGATTTGCAACTGCTCAAGATAGATTATTTCAAATGGATTTGGATAGATTGAGATGCTTAGGTAGATCCTCAGAATATTTAGGTTTAAAAGGAATTTCAAATGACAAATTAAATTTAAAACGAAATTTTGAGATAGTCGCTAAAGCTGACCTAAAGAAAGCAAGCTCAAATGCAAAACAAATGATTGAAGCATATACAATGGGAGTTAATTTTTATATAAATACTATAGATAACCTTCCTTTCGAATATCATCTTCTAGATACTAAGCCAGAGCCTTGGGAACTTTGGCATTCCATATTGGTTTATAAAATTAGAAATGCTGCTGAAGGGTCTTTCAATGGAAAACTCTTTTACTCTCAACTAGCAAAAGAGATAGGTGAAGAAAAGGCAGCAAAGCTTATTCCAGGATATTTCCCTGGTGCATTATTAACATTACCACCAGGTGAAAAATATACAGGTCAGATAGAAAATGCAATTAAAGAATTATCTGAAGCTGCTAGAAACTTCAAAGCAATAGGAGCTATAGATGGGGAATCCAATGGTTGGTCGATATCAGGCAATAAAACGTATTCTGACTTTCCTCTTGTTGCAGGAGATTCTCACAGAGCTTTAGATACACCAAATGTATACTATCAGGTTCATCTAAAATGTGATGATTTTGAAGGGATTGGATATACTATACCAGGATATCCTGGATTTATGCATTTTGCTCATAATAAAAACGTAGCATGGGGTATGACTCATGGTGGAGCAGACACACAAGATTTATTTTTAGAAAAACTTAGATATAAAAATAATAAAATACAATTTTTTTATGAAGATAAATGGTTAGACACTAAAATATATAAGAAAATTATAAATCCCAGAAATTCAGAATCTATAAATATTGAAATTATTGAAACATATAATGGTAATATTATATTTGGAGGACCTGAAAAACATTATGGTATTTCTTTATCAGATCCTGGAGGAAAAACTGCTGGTACATATTGGATTGACTCTGCATATGAGGCAATGATATCTAAATCTGCAGACGATCTTGAAAAAGCATTTGATAAATGGACTGACAGAACCAACAATTATCCATACGGTGATAATGATAAAAATTTTGGGTATAAATTCGCAGGTGCGGTACCTGTTAGGGATCAACAGCATCATTGGGGAATAGCAAAAGGATGGGATCCAAAAAATATAGTTAATAAAGAAATTCCAAGAGAAGATTTACCCAGGTCTAGAAATCCTAAAGTCGGATGGGTGGTAACTTGTAATCAAAAGGTAGTTGACTCGGATTATCCTTATTTTATGTCGATAGCTTTTGCTCCTGAGTACAGGGCTAAGGTTTTAGTAAATTACATTAATAATTGTTCAAAAAAAATGGACATAAGTAATATGCTAGAGATGCACAATCAAATACTTTCTATTCCTGCTATGAAAATGATCAATTTTTCTAAAAAAATCGATATAAATAATAAAGGATTTTCTAACATAGAAAAAATATCATTTAAGTCACTTAATCAATGGGATTTTAATATGGATAAAGAAAGCTATGAAGCTTGTATTTATACAGTAACTAAAGAGATGCTGATAGAGAAAATAATTTCAATTAACTATGGCTCACTTAGTGGAGAAATTATAAATTGGGGCAACGAAGGAGGAATATCTCATGTTAGAAGATTTCTTGTTCCTTTAATAAATGAGAATATTGGTGTTAAAGACAGTTTTTTGATAGGTGATTTGACATGGGAGGAATTATTTTTAGATGCCTTTAGAAAGGCTATTGCTTTTTTAAGAGATAAATATGGAGACAGTATTTTCGACTGGAAATGGGGTGTTCTTCATACAACAAATCATACACATCCTCTGAGTTCAGAATTTCAGGAATATTCCGATATTTTGAATCCAAAAAAGGTGCCAGCAAGTGGAGATAACGATACACCTTTAGCCGGAAGTTACGATAGAAATTTTAAAGTTTCAGCAGCATCAGTTAATAGGTATGCTCACGACATAAGTAACTGGGAAAATAGTAGATGGATTGTGCCATTAGGTGCCTCTGGAAATCCAGGGTCAAAACATTATTTTGATCAACTAGAACTTTGGGCGAATGGAGAAACTATACCTCAACTATGGAATTGGAATGAAATAAAGAATAATAATGAAACTATACAAATACTTACTTCCAAAAAATTATCTAAATTTCAATAATACTTCACCTAAAGCATCAAATGATGCTATGATTTCATCATTTTTACTTACCCATTTAGTTTGAGTAATACTTCCTAGCATTACAATTTCTCCTTGCCTAAGAAATTTATCTTTTTTTTGTAAGTTATTAATTAACCAACTAAGAGCATTAATTGGATGCTTCATTATATTTTTCGTATTTCCTTCGGAGATTTGACATTCATTTATTACAAGCTTTCCTGTCAAGTCGTCTAGATTATTGATCTTATGGTATGGCACAGGATTACCAAGTATTATTTCAGAAGCAAAAAAATCATCAGCAATTAAGCTATTTTTATCCATTATTTTGTAGTCTATCCATCTGTTGTCAACTATTTCTATAGCAGGAAAAACGGTTAATTTATCTAGTGGGATTTCGTCAATAGTTGTTTCATTAGCGAATTTGAAATCTTCGTTAATAAAAACTGCAATCTCGATTTCAACTCCAGGCATGCTAAAATCCTCAAAGTTTTTATTTGCAGAAATATAATTTGTGCCTGTATTAATAATTCCACCGTAGCATGGTTCATTGATACCTAAGTACTTTCTCATCACAGAAGAAGTACATCCAATTTTATATCCTATACGCTTCCCAAAATTTATTTCCTCAAATATATTATGCGTCTGCTCTTGAATTTTATATGCATCATTGATATTTTTAGGTTTTAATTTATCGGGAATTTCCTTTAATTGTTGTTTTTTTATTCTATTTAGAGCTAGTATTCCAGCTGACATTTTAATATTTTTTGGGTTCATTGAGGACTTCGAGTATTTTTTATTTATGAGAGCTGTTGATATTGTGTTTGTTTATCCACCATTCAAAACTATCACTAAGAGCTAGCCAGCTAGCTTCCAAAATATTGCTTGATGCACCTACTGTGTACCATACATTTTTATCGTCTGCAGATTCAATAATTACTCTAACAATTGAGCCAGTTCCTGAACCTTCATTCACTACTCTGACTTTGTAATCTGTTAAACGAATTGCTCTTAATTCAGGATAAGAATTTAATAATCCTTTTCTAAGAGCTTGATCAAGGGCATCCACGGGGCCATTGCCTTCAGCGGCAGTGTGATGTACATCTTCATTGATTCTAACTTTAACAGTTGCTTCTGATAACATTTCATGTTCTACACCATCATTTCTCCATCCTATCCCAAAAGATGATCTTCTTTTATTTTCAACAATAACCATAAAGTCGACAAGCTCAAATGGAGATTCATAATTGGGTAAAAATTGATTTAATATCAATTCAAATGAAGCCTCAGCACCCTCATAAGAAAAACCTTTTGATTCTCTCTCTTTTATAAAATTTACAATTTTTATTGCATCTTCATTGCCTAGGATATTGTCAAGATTAAGTTCTTTTATTCTATTTATAATATTACTCTTACCTGATAATTCTGAGATAACAACACCATTAGAATTTCCAACAAGTCCAGGATCTATATGTTGATATGCGTTCACTTGTTTTTCAGTTCCAGATGCATGTAATCCTCCTTTATGAGCAAATGCACTTGATCCTACGAATGGCTGAAACTGAAAAGGTCTTCTATTGGCTTTCTCAGCTACAAAATTTGCAAGCTCAGTTAGTTTTGAAACATTTTCATCGTCAATTGCATCTATGTTCATCTTAAGTTTAAGATTTCCAATTATGCTAACGATATTTGCATTTCCAGTTCGTTCACCATATCCATTAACACAACCTTGTATTTGAATTGCACCTGCTTCATAAGCTGCTATTGCAGATGCAACGGCTGTATCTGTATCATTATGTGTATGAATTCCTAATATTGCACTTTTTGGTAAAGCATTGGTTACCTCTTTGGTGATTTTATAAATCTCACTAGGTAATGTCCCTCCATTTGTATCACACAAGATTAATCTTTCAGCTCCATTGTTATGAGCTATCCTTAAGACATCTATAGAGTATTCTGGATTTGATTTATATCCATCAAAAAAATGTTCAGCATCAAAAAATACAACTCTGTTTTTTGATTTTAAGTATGAAATAGAATCTGCTATCATATTTATATTTTCTTCAAGTGAAGTTTGTAGAATATTCTCAACTTGGAAGTCTGATGCTTTACCAACAATAGTTAAAATTTGAGCTTTAGTATCAATTAGAGCTTTAAGTGTTGGGTCAGATTCAGAATTATTATTAGCCCGTCTAGTGTTTCCAAATGCTGCAATTTTAGCATTCTTAAGTTGAAGTTTTTGAACTTTTTTGAAGTACTCATCATCTTTAGGATTAGCTCCTGCAAAGCCACCTTCGATATAATGTACTCCTATTTCGTCTAATTTTTTAGTTATTGCTAGTTTGTCCTCAACAGAAAGAGATATTCCTTCTTGTTGAGTCCCGTCTCGCAACGTAGAATCATATATTTCAATTTTCAATTATTATTCCAATTTAAAATTTATAAAATATTATTTTATCATTACTTGGGTCATGAGAATAAATTTTTTAGTAATTTTTTTCATTTTTAATAATTGTATATGATGTTACTAGATATGTACTTAACAATTTTTTTATTTCCAGATAAGATAAGTCCTTTCCAGTTTTGTATAGAACTATAAGTATCCTCGTCATTTAAGTAGCCTTTTGACCATCCTTGGAAATTAATGAACTTATTTTCTTTTTCAGAATATTTCATTACGCTTCCTCCAGCTTCTTTTATCAATAGTATTCCTGCTGCGAAATCCCAACTATGAGCATAGCCGCTAATTGCATATTGCATTTGATTATTAGCTACTAGAAAAAGTTCATAACATGTACTGCCTAGATTTCTAATTTCTCCCAAATTCCCAATTAATTTGTCAGATAACATAAATTTGTTTTTTAACCATTTTGGATTTCCTGATAATATACCTTTTTTGGGTAATTCAAAACTATGATTAATATCTATTTTTTTGTCATTTATCCAGGTACCTTGACCTTTTATTGCAAACATAATAGTTTTTTTATTCTTAATACTTGGTATTGTTATAGATGATGCAACAGGGGTACCTTTATGTAATATTGCTATTGATATTGCAAACATTGGTAGTTTATTAACATAATTAGTTGTTCCGTCTATTGGGTCTACGATCCACATCCAATCTTTTGCTTTTTTTTCGTTGTAATCTGAATCTTCTTCTCCAAGTAAAACATGATCAGGGAAATTTTTTATCATTACTTTATATACTATTTCTTGGCTTTTTTTATCTATGCTGGTTACTAAGTTTTCTCCCTCAATAATTCCCTTGTTAAACACATCAAAATCTTCTTCGAAATTTTTTATAACGTATTCGCTTGCAGAATTTGAAGCCTCAAGTAATGCATTTTTTAGTTTTTTTGTTAAAGATTTGTCCATTGTTAGAGAATTAAAAATGTAAAAATAATAAGATTAATATTATAATTATAAAAACTATAAAGGAACCTTTCATGAATTCTAACCCAGTTACTAAATTTCATAAAGACAAAAGTTTAATTTTTAGAATGTATTTTACGATATTTATGCTAGGGATTTTATACGCAATTTTTTCTCTATTCCTACTTGCTAGTGGTGTCCCTGTAACTTTTATTGTTTTAATTGTTGGAGGAATGGTGGTTTTTCAATATTACACTTCCGATAAACTTTTATTAAAAAGCACCGGAGCTAAAATTATTGACGAAAAATCAGATCAAGCTCTTTTTGATACAGTTCGAAACTTAGCAAATAACTATGGTATGCCTATGCCTAAAATTGCAGTGATTGAGTCTAAAGTTCCAAATGCTTTTGCAACAGGAAGAAATCCTGACAATTCTGTTGTTGCAGTTACGACAGGTATTAGAGAAAGATTAACTGAATTAGAACTTAGAGCTGTACTAGGTCATGAATTAGCCCATGTTTCTAATCAGGATATGAAAGTATTAGCTATTGCTAATTTCTTGACTACTATAACTAGTTTCTTGATGACAATGTTTTTTTGGAATATGATGTTTGGAGGAATGGGGAGAAATAGGAATAATGGTTCAGGCGGTTTCATGGTAGTTTATTTGGTTACAATCATTGTTTATTTTATAGGGCAGCTTCTTGTTTTAGCTCTCACCCGTCATAGGGAGTACGGAGCAGATCATACTGGTGCTGAGATAACTGGAGATCCAGAGTCATTAGCTAATGCCCTTGAAAAAATCAGTGGGTCACTTGCGAGAATTCCAGATCAAGACCTTAGAAAATTACAAACAGCTAATGCTTTTCTTATAATACCTTCAGCATTAAAAGGTGAGGGCTCGATGAATCTTTTTTCTACTCATCCACCCGTCGAAGAAAGAGTTAAGAGGCTTAGAAACTTAAAACATAGGTTTTAGGTTGATAAATAAAATATTCCATATTCTTAAAAATCCAAGCAAAAATCTTAACGATTGGGATATTCTAATTACTTTAGATAAAGCATATAGAGAACTCTATAGTAGGGGGGAAATTTCTGCTGCTAGAAAAGCTGGAGTTGTCTTTCATCCTGATGACAAAAATTTATATCTTTCAAATTTACAAAAAGAATTGAATACTGCTCTTTACACTGGTGAAGGATCTACAAAAACCTCTTTTAGTATTTTGGATGATTCCCACTCAACAAAATGGATAGTATTGGAAGATGGAAAATTCTATGATTTGCTATCAAGTGTATTTACTGTTGGAAATGCAATACGCAGCAATGGTGGAGGAGAAAATATAATAGGCTTAGTTTTTGAATTTTTTTTCATGGATAAACAAAACTCTCAAGAAAATATTGAAACAACGAAAGTTTACCTAATATACAGGTATGACCTAAAAGCTTTTTATCCATTTGTACCCACAGGAGATACGAAAGGTGAAAGAAATAGAATTATTGAGAATAGACTAGGTTATGCTTTGAAAAATTATGGAATAATAATTGAACGAAGTTTAGAAAAATGGCTCGGTTTATGGGGGATTCCTTTTTAAACTATGGCAAATAAATTACATAACTCAGAGGTTGGGATTTTCACATCAATTAATGGGGAAAAAACAATATTAGACCAGTTAGTTAATGACATAAATGAATATGGTTCTAATGCTGTAAACATAAGATTAAGATCAAAATCTACAAAATTATCATCACTGATTATAGTTAGTGATGAAGATTTCGAAATTAAAGAAAAAATAATGGCTCGAGAAATACTTAATGAATCCCTTTTGGCAAATATACCTATTCTTTGTATTAATTGGGGCATGTATTTATTTAACTCTTTTTTTGGAGGAGGTGATCCAATTTTGATGAAGGATCATCATCAGCATAATGGAGAAAATTTTAAACATCCTGTATTTATATCTCCCGGAGGGAAGTTGTCATACACAATTGGTGGGTCAGGCTGGGTAACTATACCTTCAGAACATAAATTTGGATTGTCACATAAGGAACTTTCAAGTAAACTAATATCCACTGTTTATTCAGAAGACATGATACTTCATGGAATTGAACTTCCAGGAAAAAACTGGGTAGTTGGTGTTCAATGGCAGGCTCATAAAATTGATGATAATCCTAAAGGCTTTGATAACCTCTTACGTTATATATCTGACATACCTAAGATTTAAGTTTCCATACAAAAATGATCCGCGCGCGCACACGCGCGCGAGACAAGTTTGCTGGGAAAGAATACATTCATCTCACGTATAAAAATATATTTTGGAGAAAATTATGGTCAATAATGACCTTGGAAACATAGAACCAATAGAAATACAAAAAGAAATGAGCTCGTCTTATCTTGATTATGCTATGAGTGTAATCGTATCCAGGGCATTGCCGGATGTAAGAGATGGCTTGAAGCCTGTTCAAAGAAGAATTTTATATGCTATGTATGATCAGGGTATGAGGCCGAATTCCTCTTATAAGAAAAGTGCAAGACTTGTTGGTGAAGTTTTAGGAAAATATCATCCACATGGGGATAGTGCAGTATATGAAGCTCAGGTAAGAATGGCTCAGCCCTTTTCATTTAGGTACCCTTTGGTTGATGGTCAAGGTAATTTTGGTTCTATTGATGGGGATAGCGCTGCAGCAATGAGATATACGGAATGTAAGCTTTCTCCTATTACTGAAATGATATTAAGTGATATAGATAGAGAAACAGTTGATTGGAGTGATAATTTTGACCAATCTCTTAAAGAGCCAAAAGTACTTCCTTCAAGATTGCCAGTTTTACTTGTAAATGGTGCATCAGGAATAGCTGTAGGAATGGCAACAAATATACCTCCACATAATTTATCAGAAGTATGTGATGGGATAATTCAATTAATAAAGGACCCTGATTCAACAGTAGATCGACTGATGCGTCATATTAAGGGGCCTGATTTTCCTACAGGGGCTCATATATGGGGGCAAGAAGGTATTCGCAATGCTTATAATACTGGTAGGGGTCGAGTAATAGTACAGGCCACTCATAAAGTTGAAGATGTTCCAAGGCAGGAGCGTAAAAGAATCGTTTTCACCGAAATACCATTTCAAATGAACAAGTCTGTTTTAGTTACAAAAATTGCAGATTTGATAAAGACTAGAAAAATTGAGGGTATAAGTGAAATTAGAGATGAATCTGACAGAAAAGGTATGAGAATAGTACTCGAATTACGTCGTTCTGCTCATGTACCTGTTGTACTTAATAATTTATACAAATTAACTCCATTGAGAACTTCCTTCTCATTCAATATGATAGCTTTGGTTGATGGTACTCCAAAAGTATTAAATTTGAAGCAATCCCTTAATTATTATATTGAATTTAGGGTGGATGTAGTTAGAAGGCGTGCTGAATTTGATTTGAAAAAAAATAAAGCTAGACTGCATGTTTTAGAAGGTTTGAGAATAGCGATTGATAATCTTGATAAAGCTATTGAATTGATTAGAGCTTCGGTAGATGTTGAAACTGCAAGGGAAGCATTGATGAAGGAATTTAGTCTGTCTGAGATTCAAGCCCAAGCTATATTAGACATGCAATTGAGACGTTTAGCTGCTCTTGAGAGAGAAAAAATTGAAAACGAGTATAATGAACTTCTTGAGCAAATAAAGCAATTAGAGGAGTTGCTCTCAGATAACCAAAAAGTACTTTTAGAAGTTTCTAATGAAACTAAGGCTTTGAAAAAGAAATATGGAGATGAAAGACGAACTGTTATTCATGAGGAGGAATTGGGTGAATGGAAAAGAGAGGATACTGAGCCTAAGCTGGATGTTATAGTTACTCTTAGTAAAAATGGTTATGTAAAGAGAGTTCCTATGGATACATATAAAAAACAAAATAGAGGTGGAAAGGGAGTTAAAGGTCAGCGAATGACTAAAGATGACGATATAGCTCACCATCTTCTATCAGGTAATACGCATGACTACATACTTTTTTTTACTGATAAGGGTAAGGTTTTTGCTACAAGGGTTTTTGAATTATCTCCCGATCAATCCAGAAATTCAAGAGGAACTCCTGTTCAAAATTTAGGTTTTAATATGGAACCAAATGAGCAAGTTCAAGCAGTTGAAATTGTTTCAAGTTACTTAGAAGACACATATTTATTTATGACTACTAAAAAAGGTCAAGTAAAGCGAATGCATTTACCCCTGCTAAGAAATATGAATAGAAGTGGGCTAAAGTGTTTTAATCTTAAGTCTGATGATGCTTTGGTCTCAGCAAGACTAGTAAGTAATAATCAGGATGTTATTATTGTTACAAGGAATGGCCTTTCAATAAGATTTCCTTCTTCTTCTATCACACCTCGTCAAAGAGCTGCTGGAGGTATGAGGGGTATTAGGCTAAATCCCAAAGATCAGGTTGTGGCACTTACTGTGGTAAACGAAGAAGATGGATTTTTATTTACGGTTTCTCAACAAGGTAGAGGTAAGTTTACTTCTTTGCAAGATTACAGGCAACAACAAAAGGGTGGTAAGGGTCTTATTACGCAAAAAGTAACAGAAGGAGCTAAAGGAACTGGTAAAATTGTTGATGCAACTGTAATTAGCAAAGAGCTTCGTAATGAAGGTTATATAGATAAAAGAAAAAAATATTCTGATGAAGAAATTAAGGAAATCAAAGACTCTTCTACTGGAAGATTAGCTTGTGTAACTGAGAAAGCACAGGTTCTTAGAGTTCCCACTGGTCAAATACGAGAAACTGGTAGAAATGCTCAAGGGGTAAACGTTGTTAGGCCTAACGCTGGAGACAGGGTTTCTGCCATAACTATGCTTCCTGAAGGTCCAAGAACGGCTGCTGAAAAAGTTGATTTAAGTTCTATAGATAACGAAATAAATAATTCCAGCGAAGATATTTTAGAGATTAAACCTACTAGTGAGGAATAATTATTTTTTTATTGAATAATGTTTGAAACTTTTGGTAAAAAAATAATCCAACTAAGGCTTTATATTGTAATTGTCTGGTTGTTTATGGTTTTTATTTCCTTGCCATTTGCACCTCAGGCGCAAAAATATCTCAAACCTGGAGGTTTTTCCAATGAAAATTTCCCATCGGTTGAAGCTAGAAAATTGATGCAAGAAAAAATGGAAGTTTCTACTATTGCATTTGATTTAGTGTTTTCACATAAAGATTGGTCACCTTTTGATCCAAGATTTACTGAGAGTATTCAAGGTGCATTGCTACCACTAAATCAATACAGTGAAGTATCTTCTATTGTTACCCATTTGGATGATCCTAATAGAGCCTCAAACATGAGTAATACAGTTCACGCAACAGTTGGTTTGAGTATTGAATTAGAAGAATCACTCGACTTTCTAAAGATGGTCGAAAAAGAGATTAATCCAGGTGCTTTAGAAATGATTATCACTGGTGGACCAGCACTTTATCGGGATATATCTTTGGCTAGCGAAAAAGACTTAAGAAAAGGAGAACTATTTGCATTTCCTCTAGCAACAGTAACATTGTTGATAGTTTTTGGAACTATAATTGCTGCTTTTCTACCGGCTGCCGTGGGAGGTGGGGGTGTCATTTTAGGGCTTGCATTAGTCTACCTAATTTCTCAAAGCATAGATATGTCTGTTTTTGCTTTGAATATTGTTACTCTTTTGGGTATAGGTTTGGGTATAGATTATTCTTTGTTTTACACATCTAGATTTAAAGAAGAACTAAATTACTCAAAAGATGTAACCCAAGCAATTATTAATACACATAAAAGAGCTGGACCTGCTATATTTTTTTCTGCATGTACTAGTCTTGTAGGCTTAGTGAGCTTAATTACATTCGATATAATGATGCTTAGGTCAGTTGGAATGGGTGCTGTGATTGTAATATTTTGTGCATTATTTGCATCATTAACTTTGATGCCTGTAATGTTATCATTCATTGGGCCTAGAATTAATTATTTTAGAATACTACCTAAAAGAAAAAGTAAATTTGAATTTTGGCTACCATTTTCAAAATGGGTAATGTCTAAGCCATGGTTAATTTTATTGCCAACAACAACAATATTAATTATACTAGCAACCCCTGTTCTAAATATGAGATTAGGAACTGTAGATGCAACAATATTACCTCAATCTATTGAAAGTCGACAAGGTTTTGATATCTTATATGAAGAATTTGATTTTGGGAAAAAAACTATTATTCCGGTGATATATACTTTTGAAGGTAAAACATTTTTACCAGAAAATTTAGAATATGCATATAATATTGGTAAAAATTTAGAAAATATTGAGGGGGTTACCAGGGTTAAAAGTATAGTGAATATTGATGAAACTTTTACTTTTGAACAATATTTGCTAATGTATGAAAATCCAAATTCTTTAACAGATTTTGAGGTACGAAATATTGTTGAAAACTTTGCTAGAGATGGAGCTATTTTATTTTTATTAGAAAGTGATTTTCATCCTTTTGGTCCGGAGACAAGAAATTTAGTTACAGAAATTAGATCTTATAAATTAGATAAAGGTGAAATGCTTGTTGATGGTGGACCAGGTGAAACGACCGATATAGTTAATAGTTTATACAAAAAATTTCCTATAGTTGTTTTGGTTGTAGTGATTGTGACTTATATTTCATTGATGATTTTGTTTAGATCTATAATTCTGCCATTAAAAGCCGTAATCTTAAATATATTATCTATTTTTGCAAGTTATGGAGCTTTAGTATTTATTTTCCAAGATGGAAATTTTAGTGGTTTACTAAATTTTCAACCAATGGGAGTGATTGATTCAACTTTACCTATTTTACTTTTTGCAGTAATTTTTGGACTAAGTATGGACTATGAAATTTTCTTATTATCAAGAGTTTCTGAGGCATATAAAAAAACAAATAATAATGAATTAAGTGTCTCTATAGGACTACAAAAAAGTGGGTCAATAATTACTGGTGCTGCTGCAATTTTGATTGTAGTCGCTTCAAGTTTTATTATTGCTGATGTTGTGGTTGTTAAGGCAATAGGATTGGGATTAGCTATTGCAGTATTCGTAGATGTCACACTAGTTAGGGCATTAATTGCTCCATCTTTAATGAGAATTGCTGGCCCATTAAATTGGTGGCTACCATCTTGGTTAGATAAAATTTTACCAAATATTTCACATGAAAATTAAAGTTTTTTACATACTGTTATTATTTGTTATGTCTGCATGCTCAGGAGGGGGAAAAATAAATACAATAAACAAAGATATATTACCTAAACCAACTCCAATTCCTTATTATTTAGACTTAGACTTAGGTTCAGAAATTTCTATACATGAATTTGGTCATGATAATAGGTTGGAATGGTGGTATCATAACGGCCATTTGGAAGATGAAAATGGTGAAAAATGGGGTTTTCATTTTGTAATATTTAAATCTCAGAATAGCGATAAAGATAACTACGTAGCTCAGATGAGTATAACAGATATAAAGACAGGTGAAGTTTTTCAATTAGCAAGGGCTGATAAAGGCTTAAATAACATATATCTAAATAATTTAGGAACTATATTTATTTCAGATTGGAAATATACTATTGGGCCTGAACCTGGACAATTTGAGATAAGTATATTTACAGATGATATAGATTTGAATTTATATTTTGATTCTTTTCAAGAGCCAATGCTACATAATAAAATTGGTTGGTTCGAGACGAGTCTAGGTTATAGTTATTATTATACTTGGCCTAGACAAAAAACTACTGGAACTATAAAAATAAAAAATAAAAAGTTATCAGTTAAGGGGGAATCTTGGTTTGATCACCAATGGGGTGATTTCTTTGTACCTGGAAAACCAGCTGGATGGCAGTGGTTTGGAATAATGCTTGATAATGGAGATAATATCATGATTTCTCAGTCAAGAGACACAAAAGGGAACGTTGAATTACTTTATGGTACATATCAAATGAAAAATGGTTCAGTGAGTCATATAAATGATGGCATAAAAATAGAAGTGGTAGACGATTGGTATAGTTCAAAAACAAATACAATTTATCCTTCAGGATGGAAAATAAATATTAAAAAAATGAATTTGAATTTTACTATTAAGCCAGATATCCTAGATCAAGAGATATATGAAGGTCTTCCTCCAACTCAGACTTACTGGGAAGGAAAATCTACAGTTTTTGATAATAATTATAATGATATCGGGGATGCTTTTGTAGAATTATCAGGATATCGAGATCCTATCCAGATAGATTGGATTAAGAATTATGAGTAAAAAAATAGAAAAAATTAATTTGTTTAGGGATGTTTGGTCTAAATTTCCTACTGGTGTATCAATAATTACAACATTAGATAAAAATAAATCTTATCATGGTATGACTGCAGCATCAGTCACTTCAGTTTCTTTAGATCCATTATTAATTTTAGTTGTTGTTGGGAATGAGAGAAAATCTCATAATTTTATAAAATTATCAGGTGTTTTTGCCCTTAATTTTCTTACTAAGGATCAAAGAAATGTTGCAAATTATTTTTCCCATTCTCAGTCTAATTTTAATGATAGAGATTTAGATTTTGAGAAAAATACTTTTTCTACACTTGGAGGCATCCCTATAATCAAAAAATCCTTAGCTAGTATGAAATGTGAGGTTTTCGATGATATTGGAGCTGGAGACCATACAATTTTTATAGGAAAAGTTCATGATATCATTTTTTCTGATAATGAACCTTTAGTTTGGTCAGATAGAAATTATGGCCAATTTATTCCATCACGGTAAATAAATTATGCGTATTGCGATTTTTTCTTTAGCACCCTTAAATGATAAAAGTATAATGGGTGGTTCTCAAAAAATTTTACATGAATTATCCGCTTCTTTAGGTGATTATGGACATGAGGTAAAAGTTTGGTGTAGTGCTAGTGAAAACAATCAGCAAAAGTTTACTATAGGTGATTCAGAAGTATATCCTAATTTATTATTTAGAGGGAAATTTCCGTCTCCTTATCAAGTTTCACCAATAAATTTAATTAAAACTTTTAAGGTGATTAGAGAGGGTAGTGATTGGGCAGATAAAATATATTTACACGCTGATGGTATTTACCTAAGAGATTCTTTTTCTGATAAAAAAATTATTCGTTCATTTCATGACTTTATATATGATGAGTCAATAATTTCTGCTCTATCTCTTAATGCTCAATCTACAATTGTGCCAAGTGATTACTTGAAAAATTGTATTGAAGCTACGTTAGTATTATCAAAGAAAAACATAATAGAGCCAATTTTTACAGTACCCAATGGTATTAGTTTTGATGAAAAATTAAGTTCGATGATAAATAAGAATAAAAATTTACGCGAGGTTAATTTATTATTCCCTCATAGGCCTCAAATTACAAAAGGCATTATTGAGGCTATAAAAATAGCTGTTAATTTACAAAGCAAAATTCCAAAAAATAAAGTGAATCTTATGATGCCGTATTTTTGTGAAGGGGTAAATAATGATGACACTTCACTATCATTTGACCAAATACTCAATATAGCTAAAAATCAAAAAGCAGAAAATATCATAAAATTGCATGAATGGGTCCCTTATCAAAATATGAAAAGATTTTATTCTTTGGCTAATATTACAATCTGTCCAGGTAATTTTATAGAATCATTTGGTTTAGTTCCATTGGAATCAGTAGTTAATAACACACCAGCAATTTGCTCTTCAGTTGGAGGTTTTAGAAATTATACTAATATTCCTGCCATAAAACTTTTCCCTTATGGAGACATAGATAGTGCAGTTGATAATATTTTAGATTGCTTAGAAATTCCTTCAGACGATATTATCATATCCAAAGAAGTAATTTCAGATAAGTATTCCTATAAAAATATGATATCTGGATATGAAAAAATTATTACTAGTGATAGTGTAATGCGACAAAAAATTAGTATTAGGAACAATTATAATTTGAGATTGGCTCCATGGTGCTATATAGAAAATGATTATATATATAATGACTATAAATCTGAAAAGTTATTCCTCAAGAATATTGGTTCAGTAATTAGTAATAATAAAACTTTAGATGCGAAGAGCAAAGAATTAGACTCTGATATTATAAAAAAATCAATCGATTTAGGATATTTTATAGAAGATTATAAGATTGAGAATATATAATCTAATTTTTTCTATTATAAATGTTCAAATACAATTGACCTTAGGGTTCTATTTTAATAAAATAGTAATTTAGTTTATTAGGAAAAAATTAAATGTCGCAAGATTATGCAGTTATAAAAACTGGTGGAAAACAATATAGAGTTCGTGAAGGCGATCAAATAGATATTGAAAAAATTAATGCTGATACAGGTTCAGATGTTATATTTGAAAATGTATTATTGTCCTCCATTAATGGAACTATTGAGATTGGTAAACCTTTAGTTGAAGGTAAAAAAGTTATAGCCGAGATAGCCGAACAAAAAAAATCCGACAAAGTTCTTTCATTAAGATATAAAAATAAAACTCGTCAGCGAGTGTTGCGTGGACATCGCCAAAATTTGACTTCAGTTATCATTAAAAATATTTCAACTAAGTAAAAGAAAGAGGATATTATGGCACATAAAAAAGGTGGAGGTACATCTAGAAATGGTAGAGATAGTGCTGGTAAGAGGCTAGGTGTAAAGATTTTTGCTGGCTCTGATGTAACTCCTGGTTCAATTATAGTCCGGCAGAGAGGAACGAAGTTCACTCCAGGGCTAAATGTTGGAATAGGTAGAGATCATACATTATATTCATTAGTTGATGGTTATGTTAGATTTGATTTTTCTTCAAAAAATAAAAGAAGAGTAAATGTTGACCCAATAAAAAGGTAGTACATATGAAAAAAGAATTACATCCAAAATATAATGATCAAGCAAGAATAGAATGTGCTTGTGGAAATTCAACATGGGTTGTGGGTTCAACAAAAGACAACTTGAGTGTCGAAATATGCAGTAGTTGTCATCCTTTTTGGTCTGGAGAACAGAAAATAGTTGATACTGAAGGTAGGGTTGAAAGAATGAAGAGAAGATACAACTTAAGTAATTCTTAGTTTGAGTAATAATAATTTCCTATATGGTGGTCAAGCTGTAATTGAAGGTGTTATGATACGTGGTATTAAGAGGGCAACCTTAGCGGTCAGAAAACCTAATGGTGATATTGTTAAGAGGTCTATACCTTTAGAATCATGGGCTAACTCAAAATTAAGAAATCTTTTTCTAATTAGAGGAGTTTTGGTTCTATTTGAAACTTTGATAATTGGTACAAAAGCGTTAACTTATTCTGCAAGCGAAGCAGCTGAAGAAGAAGATAGTTCTGAAATGTCAAAGTTTGCAATTATAATTATGATCTCTATTTCTTTAATTTTCGGGTTATCATTTTTCTTTCTTCTGCCTCTTTTTTTGTCGAGTTTAGCCGATTCTGTTTTTTCTAATCATTTTTTAGCTAATATAATTGAGGGAATAGTCAGGTTATTTTTGTTTATTGGTTATATATTTTTTATAGGTAGAATGAACGATATAAAAAGGGTTTTTGGTTATCATGGAGCTGAACATATGACTGTACACTGCATGGAATCTAAGAAAACATTAAGGTATGATAATATAATTAATTTTTCTCCAGCACACCCACGCTGTGGAACATCTTTTTTATTGACCGTAGTATTTCTTTCAATTATTATATTTATATTGATCCCAAGAGAACCAGCTTGGCTATTAATATCTTCAAGGATTTTCCTGATCCCTGTAATTACGTCTGTTTCTTATGAATTTATCCGATTTACAGGAAAATATGATAATTTTGGGACAAAAATTTTATCTTTACCAAATTTATTCTTACAAAAACTAACAACTAATTTTCCTGACAAAGAAATGATAGAAGTATCAATAGTAGCCATGGAGTATGCTATTGCAATAGATAATGACGAAGTTAACCCAGAAGATAATAAATTTGTCCCAGCATAATTAATTTTTCATTCTTAGGCTTAATTGTTCCCATACATCATCATAGTCAATAGGAGATGCTTCAATTAGTACAAGCATATGATAAAAGAGGTCTGAAAATTCATTAATAATCTCTTCCTTATCATTGCTAACGCAAGCAATTGCTACTTCTCCAGCCTCCTCGACAACTTTTTGAGATATTCTTTTAATTCCAGAATTTAGTAATTTTGATGTGTATGAATTTTCATCATTCGAAATTTTTCTACTAGAAATTATTTCGATTAATTGGTCAATAATTTCAGATTGATTATCTTTATCTAATTTAGAAAATATTGAATCTTTATATTCTGTATTATTTTCAAAACAGGAAGTATTTCCTGTATGGCATGTGGGCCCTTGTGGTAGTGCTGTAATTAATATCGAATCCAAGTCACAATCAATTTTAATTTTTTTTACTTTTAGGTAATTACCAGAAGTCTCACCTTTTTCCCAAAGTTTTTTTCTAGAGCGAGAATAGAACCAAACATTAGGTCCATTATAAGTTTTGGTTAGGGCTTCTTCATTCATGTATCCAAGCATTAATACTTTTTTTGTATCATCATGCTGAATAATTGCTGGTAAAAGTTTTTTAATCATTTTTTTTCCTCTACTATATTATAACTAAGAAACATGGCTAATAATTTCTAAAATTTCTTTTAAATTTGTTATTTCAATGTTTGGCAGAGGTTCTCTGGTAATTTTTTCATTATTTCTATTTATCCATACAGTTGTCATACCTGCTCTAAATCCGCCTAGAACGTCATCAAATAAATGATCTCCAACGTACCATATATTATTTCTTTTTTCACGTAATCCATTAGATAAAAATTCAAAAGCTTTCAGGGAAGGTTTATATGTTTGAGCCAACTCGGAAGATGCAATAAAATCAAATTTTATATTTTGGGATTCTATAAGTTTAATTATCCAGTCATGATCTGCATTTGAAAATAAACCAATTTTAAAATTTTTACTTAATTTTTCTAATACTTCTACAGTCTCTTCAAATATTGGTTTTTGGCTCATATGGTCACTAGACATGACACCTGCTTCAACAAAGTCACCATTAAAATTAATATCATCAAATACTTTTTTAAAGCAAATTGTCCAAGCTTCTTGGTAAGTCTTAAATTTAGGTGAATTAGAAGGCCTACCTAGATCTATTCTATTTTTACGAAAATCAACTTCATAATTTTTCCATTTTTTCCAAAAGTTTTCAGGACTTAATGGTATTTTTTGTTTGAAAATAATTTCTTTAAATAACTCTATCCATCCATCTTCTGAGTTTGAAAATAAAGTTTTATAACAATCAAATCCTATAGCCTTTGGCTTGTTTGGTATTTCAGAATGTAGTGTTATAGGCATTTTTAATTAAAAATTATAATCTAATGGGTATATTTTTATCAATAAGATATTTTTTTAGATCATTTATTGTTATCTCTTTGTAATGAAATAAGGATGCTGCCAATACAGCGTCTGCTTTTCCATCTACTATTGCGTCGTAAAAATGTTTTTGTTCACCAGCTCCACCACTTGCAATAATAGGTATATTTACTAGCTTATTTATTGAAGATAATAAATTATTATCATATCCAGTTTTTTTACCATCTGTATCCATACTTGTAACTAGTAATTCTCCAGCACCAAGTTCTGTAGCTTTTTTCGCCCATTCAAGCGCGTTAATGTTAGTATTATTTCTTCCCCCATGTGTAAAAATATTCCATTGTTTATCATATTTTTTTACATCCATTGCTAAAACAACACATTGTGAACCAAATTCTTTTGCGCAATCCTCAATCAGCTTTGGGTTGTTTACAGCCGCACTATTAATTGAAACTTTATCTGCGCCTGCTTCTAGCATTTTTTGCATATCTTTTTTTGTTCTTATTCCTCCCCCGACAGTTAGAGGTATAAATACTTCTGATGAAACTTTTTTTACTACATCTACCATGATATTTCTATTGTCAGAGGATGCTGTTATATCTAAGAAAACTAGTTCATCCGCTCCAGAATTATTATAGTAAATTGCTAGATCTGTTGGGTCTCCTACATCAGATATATTTAAAAAATTTATACCCTTAACTACTCTTCCTTGATCAACATCTAAGCATGGTATAATTCTATGCGTAAGCAAATTTTACTCCATCATTTTTTTCTTGCAACTATTATATATTTATGTTGGGTTAGATGCCTGGACGTTATAGTTGATAGACCATTATCCTCCAACTTTTTTCTTATATCTTCCTGTTTTAATCTTGATGATTTGTTTGGGCCGTACTTGGGTTTAGAATCTTCACTTGGTAGCCATTCTACAACGCAAAGCCATCCTGATTTTTTTAAAATTCTTATACCCTCTTTTAAGATCTTTTCGATATTTTTAGCTTCATTTAATATATCTGAAAATACTACACCTTCAACAGAATCATCATCTATTGGAATTTTATTTTCTTCAGATAATTTTGTTTCAATATTCCCTAGTTTATATTTTTTTGCTTGGGATTTAACTTTTTTTAGCATCTCACTTTGAATATCTATAGCTATACATTTTCCTAAATATAGATATTTTGCAAGTGGAATTGATAGCCATCCTGGCCCTGATCCTATATCTGCAACTTTTTGTTCACAATGAATCGGTATCAAAGCTATCATTGATTGTGGGTCAAATGTTTCTTCTAGGGTAGGATTTAACATATTATTTATTTTTTTTATTGAAGTCTTAGTAATCATTTTTTTTCTCCTGTAGTAGTTTTTTTATTGCTTCTTCTAAATTTATTTTCCCTTCATATAGAGCCATTCCGGAAATCGCAGAATGCACTCCTAAATTTTTTAATTTTAAAAGTTGATTAATAGTTGCAACTCCTCCTGCTACTGTAAGTTTAATATTGAAATTTCCCAATATTTCAATAATTTGATTATAATTTGGTTCTGATAAAGTTCCATCTCTTGTAATATCGGTATAAATAAATTGTTCTACTCCAAGATTAATCATATTATTAAATAAAATATTAGATTTAAGTTCAGAATCAAGAAGCCATCCATTTGTTTGAACTATTCCATTTTTTGCATCAATTCCTACAATTACAAATTTACTACCAAACTTTTCTATTGTTGATACAATTTCATTTGGATTTTCAACTGCTGATGTACCAAATATAATTTTATCAACTCCTAATTCAAAAAGATATTTTGCATCTGTAAATTTTCTTACACCTCCCCCAATCTGTACGGGAATGTCTGAAAATTCTACTAATTTTTTTATAAGAGATATATTTTTTTGGGATCCATCTTTCGCGCCATCCAAATCAACTATATGTAGTCTTTTTGCTCCCAAATCAATCCACCTACTTGCAATTTCTAGTAAATCATTTCCGAAAACTTTTTCTTTTGAGTAGTTTCCTTGGAATAACCTTACACATTTTCCATTTTTGATATCTATTGCAGGTATAATATCCAATTTATTTGACCATATCTATAAAATTTTTATAAATGCTAATTCCTATATCTCCACTTTTTTCAGGATGAAATTGAGTCCCTACAATATTGTCATCGCTTACTATCGAACATACTTCTATGCCATAATCAGTATTTGCTATGATTTTATTTTTTTCTTTTGGTTCGCAGTAAAATGAATGAACAAAATAAAAATAAGAATGATTAGGTATATTTTTTAAAATTCTATGCTTTTGGTTGATTATACTTAACTTGTTCCATCCCATATGAGGAATTTTCATTTTTCTATTATTTATATCTACCATGTTTTCTGGAAATTTTTTTACATTTCCCTTTATTATTCCTAAACATTTTGTGTTACCTTCATCTGATTTATCAAATAATACTTGCATTCCAACACAAATGCATAAAAGAGGTTTTCCTGAGTTTCCAAAAAATTTAATTTCATCTGTTAGGTCAAGATTTATAAGTGATCTCATTACAGCATTGCTTGAACCAACTCCAGGCAAAATAACAGCATCAGAATTTCTAATATCTGATTTATTTTTTGATATAAAAGGAGTAATCCCAGCTTTAATTACAGCCTTGTTAACACTATGGACATTGGCAGCGCCTGTATCAATTATTATAATTTTCAAATTTCTAAAATCTACTCTTTTTTCTATTTTATATATTCCAATTGTAATATACAATTGGAATATATAAATCAATCTAAAACCTAATTAAAGTGATTATATGTTAAAAAATCAAGTCCCAATAAACACAATCCAAATAACTCAAAAAGCTGCATCAAAAGTAAAACAGTTTGCAGATGAGAAATCTATGTCTAAATTTGGACTAAAAGTTTCTGTTAAGGGCGGTGGCTGTTCAGGTTTGACTTATGTTCTAGATATCGTTGAAGGTCACGATGAAGAAGATAAGATAATTAAGTCTTCTGGTATTGAAGTGTATATTCCCAAAAAAGCTTTTGTTTTCTTAGCTGGAACTGTTTTAGATTTTTCAGATGGACTAAATGGAAAAGGTTTTGAGTTTACTAATCCTAATGCAAAAAAAACTTGTGGATGTGGAACATCTTTTTCAGTATAGATTATGGATAGTTTTTTTTTTATAGATGGAAAGACACTCAATCCTTAAGAATTGTAGGTTCTGATTCATTAGACTTTTTGAATAGGATTACTACAAATCAAATTTCAGAAAACCTAAGTACTAGAACTTTACTACTTGATGATAATGGAAGAATAATTAATAACTTCTTAGTTTTAAACTCTACTGCCGAAGATTTGTTATTGGTGTCTGACTCATCAGAAATTAGTGATCTTAATGAACAAATTACAAAATATATAATTTTAGAAAATATTACTATAGAAGATATTAGTAATTCTTATAAAAGAATTTCTATAGTAGGTAACGGATCATATAAATTTTTATCCAAAATCCTTAAATCTAACCCACTTAATTCTAAAAATGTTTTTTTAAATGATTTTAATTTTTTTGTTTTTATTGATAAGTCTAAACCTATTGAATGGATAGACATAATAATTCAAAGTAAAGATTTATCTAAATTAGAAAATATTATTTTAAAAAATATACCTGAAATCTCTGATTTAGATTTTAAAAAATTTAGATTTCATCATCTAGTTACAGTTTTGGATGAGATTATAGGT
>MDTE01110546.1_pt1 | contig 29471 bp, 18 predicted proteins | sample 811231 | NCBI WGS metagenome assembly MDTE01 (sample SAMN05326651, study PRJNA326480) | marine metagenome | isolation source: seawater | place: Indian Ocean: Red Sea | collected 2010 | reverse complement strand
AAGTTTTTGAATTAAATGAAGTACCAAATCAAAATAATGCGTTGGAGATCTTTGACCAAATTGAAGCAACTTTAAAAAAAGAAGAATTTAAGCCACGAGAAATTTTTGACCGATTTAACATTGAAGTTTTATGCACGACCGAAAGTGCTGATGATTCTTTGAAGTATCATAAAAAAATAAAAGATTCTAATTGGGATGGAAAAGTCATTACTGCATTTAGGCCTGATGCAGTAATGAATATCGCAAAAGGAGGATGGATAAAAGAAATAAAAAAACTGTCTAAAATCGCAAAGATTGAAATTGATTCTTATAAAAGATTTATAGAGGCTTTAGAAGACAGGCGAGCTTTTTTTAAGGAAATGGGGGCAACATCAACTGATCAAGGAATCGAGATACCATATACAGGCAAAATATCAGACAATAAAGCTGAAGAAATATTTCAGCGCGGCCTTTCTAATAAAGCCGATAATAATGATCAGGTTATTTTTATTGGTAACATGTTACTTGAAATGGCAAGAATGAGTATTGATGATGGTCTAGTCATGCAAATCCATACCGGGTCTTTTAGAAATCATAATGAGTATATTTATAAAAAGTTTGGTCCTGATAAAGGGGCTGATATACCCTTAAGAACAGAGTATTCTAAAAATTTGCACTCATTATTAAATAACTATGGTAATACGACTAAATTGAGTTTAATAGTTTTTACTCTTGATGAATCAGCATATGCAAGAGAATTAGCACCTCTTGCTGGACATTATCCTGCAATGAAACTTGGCGCGCCATGGTGGTTCAATGATAGTATTCAAGGAATGAAACGTTTTCGTCAAAGCGTAACAGAAACTGCAGGGATTTATAATACAGTTGGCTTCACTGATGATACGAGAGCTTTTTTATCAATACCAGCTAGGCATGATTTGTCTAGAAGAATAGATTCTAATTTTCTAGCTAATCAAGTAGCACAGCATATTATTACGATGAATGAGGCTAAATCAATCAGTAAAGATCTCGCATATAATTTAGCTAAAAAAGCCTATAAACTGTAATTATGTTGATGAATAGATGGATTATAACGCTATAATTCTAATTCTAATTTTGATCTTGTCAAACTGGAAATAAAAAACGGGTAATTAAGCTTGCTCATCGTTTAGATGTTACACACAATCAAATTAATTTATATTATGATATTCATTTTAGACAATTACTACATATAGACTACAAAATTGTATCTGAACTAGGATCAAAGTATTTAAATACGTTAAAAAATAATGAAATCATAATATCTAAAAACGTTCATGATAATATCATTTGTCAATATATTGAACTATTATTTTTAGGTAAAAATTAATTGAGGAGAATAAAATGTTAATAGAAAAATTATTTGATTTGCGAGGGAAAGTAGTTGTAATTAGCGGTGGCAGCGGATTTATTGGAAGTGAGATATCTTGTGCGCTTGCTGAGATCGGTTGCAGGGTAGCTTTGCTTTATAATAATTCGAAACCAAATGATCGAACCATTAAAAGAATAAAAAGTTCTAACTCTGATTTTGAAATTTATAAATGTGATGTAACCAACCGTGGAGATATTTCTGAATGTAAGAATTCAATTATTGATAAATTTGGTGATATTGATATATTAATTAACTGTGCTGGTGGGAATCATCCAGACTCTACAACTTCTGATAAACTGAATTTTTTTAATATACCAGCTGAGGCATTTAATTGGGTTTCAGAATTGAATATGATGGGAACTGTTCTTCCTTGTCAAGTATTTGGTGAAGTTTTTTCTAAAAATAAGAAAGGTAATATTCTGAATATTAGTTCTATGGCAGGACTAAGACCTCTGACTAAAATTCCTGCTTATTCATCATCGAAGGCAGCAGTTAATAATTTTACAAAATGGTTATCAGTACATATGGCTACAAAATACTCTGAAAAAATCAGGGTTAATGCAATCGCTCCGGGCTTTTTATTAGGAAAACAAAATAGATTTTTGCTTATCGATGATAAAACTGGCAAATATACAGATAGAGGGAAAAAAATTATTCGTAATACACCAATGAATAAATTTGGTGAGCCTAAAGAATTAATTAGCACGGTAGTTTGGTTATTGTCGCCATCTTCAAATTTTATTACTGGAGTTGTTGTCCCAGTTGATGGTGGTTTTAATGCATTTGGGGGTGTTTAAGTTTAAATAAAAAGGAATTATAAATATGCAGGAAACTTTAAGATGGTTTGGACCTAATGATACAGTTAGTCTAGAAAATATTTCTCAAGCAGGTGCAAATGGAGTAGTTACGGCTTTAGATCATATAAAGACAGGGGATGTTTGGACTCTGGAAGAAATTAAGAAAAGGAAAAAAGATATTGAATCTTATGGGTTAACTTGGGCTGTCATTGAAAGTATTCCTGTTCATAATGATATTAAAACCAGAACAGGAAATTTTAAGGAGTATATAGATAATTATAAAAAATCTATAGAAAATGTAGGAAAAGCTGGAGTTGGACTAATATGTTATAATTTTATGGCTGTTCTTGATTGGACAAGAACAAATTTAAGATATGAACTACCAAATAAATCTTTAGCTTTGCGTTTTGATATAACTGATTTTGCAGCCTATGATATTTTTATACTGAAAAGAAAAGACGCTAAAAAGAATTATGGTTCAAAAATATATAAAAAGGCTGAGATTGTATTTAATCAATTTGATGAAAATTATATTAAAAAATTAGAAAATAATATTATATCAGGTTTGCCTGGAGGAGAAGGGACTTATTCTAGAGATGAGATTATATTGGAGATTGAAAAATTTACAAAATTAGGAACAGAAGGTTATCGTCAAAATTTATTTAGTTTTCTAAAAGAAGTGATACCTATTGCGGAATCGTCAAAAGTTAAAATGTGTATTCATCCAGATGATCCGCCTTTTTCACTTTTTGGCTTACCTAGGATTGTTTCTTCTGCTAGTGATATCCGTAAATTATTAAATTCTTTTCCTAGTAATTACAATGGTTTAACTATGTGTGTGGGGTCTTATGGTGCTGGTTCACATAATGATTTAATTAAAATAATTAAAGAATTTAGAAAAAATATACATTTTGCCCATTTAAGAAACATCATTAAAGAGGCAGATGGCTCGTTTTATGAATCAGATCATTTGGCTGGTGATAATGATATGTATGAAATTATAAAGGAAATTCTTTTTGAAGAAAAAGCCCGCTCAAAAATTGGAGGACGTTAAATCATTCCTATTAGGCCTGACCATGGACATTTAATAGGAGATGAAGTGTACAAAAAAAATATAAACCCAGGTTATTCTTACGGCGGGAGATTAAAGGGATTAGGAGAGCTGAGGGGTGTGATATATACTTTAGAGAAAATGGAATGCCACTAATAATGGAAATTAGTTTATATCAGTAGGATTGCATGTTTAAAAATACAAGCAGGGGATTTCAGGAAGAACAAAAAGAAAGTGTTTCTAAAGTAAACCCCTTTGATTCTCATACATTGTAAGAAATATTGTAGACCTAAATATGGGTAGATATATATCATTAATGCTATTTATTGGGTTGAGTTTAGGTTATAATCATTTTAATACGTTTTGGATTTTTGGCGATAATGAAATTCTCAAAATAAGCCCAAGAAAAACTATCGATCAACTTTTGAAAAAGGATTGGTATTTTAAGATAAAAAATAAATATTTGAGAAGTAAATCAGTTCAACTCTCGCACGGTATAGATGTTTCAGCTGGAGGTGACTCTGTTTATATTATTAGAACATCATCAGCGACATTCTATCTTGAAAAAACTGGTGGTGGACTCTCTAGTATGCTTGATATAGACGGTGTTGACTGGTTGGGTTTTCGCAAAGAGGAGGGTTCAGGTTGGAAAGGCGAATACCGAGGGTTCCCAAATTCTATTCACCGTCAAGATGGTAATTACTTTCATGCCATGAACTCAAATACGGACTCCTCCACTTCTGTGGTTGAAATCGAGTCTGATGATCACGTTCGTATTGTATTCACCTCTGGCAACGGCCGTTGGGAAGGACGCTGGGATTTCTATATCAGTCGCTGTGATTTCACCATGAGTAAGGTTAGCGATGGTTATAAGTATTGGGTGTTGTATGAAGGTGTTCCTAATGGAGAGATTAATGAAACCGATTATTGGTTTAGCTCTATAGATGATCAGATTAGGGAAATTCATGAGCCATTCAGCGGAGATTTACCAGCACCAGAATGGATTGCCTTTGGCGATACCCGATCGCCACGAATGCTATATTTGCTTCAGCACAATGATGATGACAATTTGGATGAATATTACCTTCGTCCTTACATGACCGTATTTGGTTTTGGACGCAATGACGGTAATAAATACTTTACGGATCCAAATACTTTTTCCATTGGTTTTGTTGAGTCAACAGACTACAAACAAGTTCAGAAAGCCGTAACAGCAATTCATAAATAAACCTGGGGATCTATATGGTGCGGTTGAGCATAAAAATATTACTTGATCCTTGATTTAGTGGTTTTTATAAATTTAAGAGATGAGAAGTATAAAAATAATTTATACATATCCTATACTGAATAGGGAAGATAGTATTTTATATAGTAATTAAGAATATTATTATAAAAATGATTCACATACTGATTATCTTGTAATAGTAGTTGCACAAAGTAAATCTAGACCTTAGTGGTCATAAAAAATAATTAAATAAACATAAATGAAACCTAGCATATATATCGTTCTAAAAAGTTAAAATAACTAAATATTCTAAATTGAAATTGTATTTGAAAATGTATACAAGTAAGATATCATACAAGATGTATTAAAAATTCAAAAATATTTATGTTAAATTCTATTGCTGAGTTTTAATACACTATGAAAATTGATCATTTCTATCTAAAAGTATTTTTTCTTGTTTTGATTAAGACAAATCTGTTGGAAGGTTCAAATCTTTATGTCTCAAGTGCGTCTGAAATCAGTAGTGCGATGAATTCTGTTTCGCCTGGAGATACACTGACAATGACTAATGGCTTATGGATTAATCAGCATATAGTTTTTTCAGGAAATGGAACAGATGATCTTCCTATATTATTGAAAGCAGAAGATCCTGGTCAAGTTATTCTAATGGGTACATCTACCCTGAGGATTGGTGGTTCTCATCTTGTTGTTGATGGACTGTATTTCAGGAATGGATATAGCGCTTCTGGAGGGGTTATCGAATTTCGAACCAGTTCATCAAACCTTGCTACGCACTGCAGATTGACCAATACAGCTATTGTGGACTATAACCCTCAGAATATCAATACAAACTACAAATGGGTATCTATTTATGGAAATAATAATAGGGTTGACAGATGCTATTTCCGTGGGAAAAATCATAATGGTACTACTTTGGTAGTTTGGTTTCAATCTATGCAAAATCCACCAGCACATCATCACCTAATAGACCATAACTATTTTGCATTTCGGCCAGCGCTAGGTTTTAATGGAGGTGAAACAATTCGTATTGGAACGAGTACTTACTCCATGAGTGATTCTTACACTACTGTTGAGTGGAATTATTTTGAGCACTGTAATGGTGAGATTGAAATTATTTCAAATAAATCAGGTGAAAATATATTTCGATATAATACTTTTTACGAATCGGAAGGAACTTTAACATTGCGACATGGTAATCGGGCTACCGTTCATGGTAATTTCTTTTTAGGCAATGGTCAGTCTAATACTGGAGGTGTTCGGATTATAGGTGAAGACCACAAAGTTTATAATAATTATTTTCATGATCTCAGGGGCTCCGGTTATCGTTCTGCCATTACATTAGTGAATGGAGTACCTAATTCTCCACTTAACCGTTATTTCCAGGTTAAGAGGGCGGAGATTAGTCATAATACGATTGTTAATTGCTATCAACCTTTCTCAATTGGCGCAGGTGCAAATGGAGAACAATCACTACCTCCTTTAGATTGTGTAATAGCAAATAATGTGGCCTCACACGATAATGGCTTTGTCATTTTTGATATAGAAGATGATCCGATCAATCTCAACTATGCTTCAAATTTAGTTTGGGGACCATCTTCTGGAATATCAGATACTACTACTGGTGTCTTTTTTATGGATCCTCAACTAGAAATGACAGAGGACGGTTTATGGAGACCACAGAATGGAAGCCCTCTGATTGGTCAGGCCACAGAAACATATGATTACATAGATAATGATATGGATGGTCAAATAAGAGTTGACTCCTACGATATTGGAGCAGACCAGGTTTCTTCTGATTCAGTAGAGATTTACCCACTAACTGGATCAGACTTAATTCCTAATTGGTTAAATTTGTTTGTTGGAGCTTTTATTGCTACAAGCAGTAATGGGATGGGTACTGTGACACTCGATCCAGATACTAATATCTTTATGATTGGTGATACGGTAATCATTTCAGCAATACCACATTGGGGATGGAGTTTTTCTGAGTGGGGTGGCGATGCGAGTGGAACAGAAAATCCACTAACCGTGATCGTTAGTGGCGACATGAATATATTTGCAGTATTCAGTCCACCATTACAATACCAAATTTACCCTTGGATAGTTGGTTCAGGAAGTGTTGAGTATGATCCAGAAGGTCCTTTGTATGACCCTGGAACATCAGTGGAAATCTCTGCGGTACCTGCTGATGGATGGTCATTTTCTAATTGGGGAGGTCAATGGGCTGGATCAAATAATCCTGATACTGTAATTATGAACAGTAACCTAGGGATTACAGTAAATTTTACAGTTTTAAGTAGTACAGATAGCAATAATTATTTACCTTCTAAATTTAATTTAAACCCCAATTATCCAAATCCTTTTAATCAAACAACTCAGATCAAATATACTCTTCCTGAAGCTATTCATGTTAATTTAATTATCTACGACATATTTGGTCGTGAAGTAATTGAATTGGTGAATGGATTTCAGGAACAGGGCCATAGATATGTTACCTGGCATGGCATCGATTCATTTGGCAGGAATGTAGGTGCTGGAATGTACATTTATTACATGCAAGCGGGTAAATATCAGCAAACTAAAAAAATGATACTTCTAAAGTGAAATATTCTTTTACCATATAAATCCATTAAATCAAAGAGTGTAATTTTTTGTATTGAATTAGGAAAATTTTGGTATAATAAAAAAATGGTATTGATAGGATGATTGATATATTAGTTGTAGTTGTATACTTTACATTTCTAATAACTATTGGATGGCTATTTAGATCGTATACCTCGTCTACAAGTGATTATTTTAGAGGTGGCGGTAAGATGCTTTGGTGGATGGTAGGTGCTACCGCATTCATGACACAGTTTAGTGCTTGGACTTTTACAGGAGCTGCAGGCAAGGCATTTAAGGATGGCTGGTCGGTGGTTGTAATCTTTTTAGCAAATACATTAGGGTATTTTTGCAACTATTTATTTTTTGCAGAAAAAGCTAGGCAGATGAGGGTAGTTACTCCAATTGAGGGTATTAGAATGAGATATGGTAAGTTAAATGAACAAATATTTACCTGGTCAATTATGCCCTCAAGTATTCTAGAAGCTGCAGTATGGTTAAATGGATTAGCTATATTTGTAAGTGCCGTATTTAATGTGCAAATTGCCAATACTATCATTATAACAGGAATTGTTGTAGTAATTATGTCAGTAACAGGCGGTGCATGGGCAGTTATAGCTTCTGATTTTATGCAAATGGTAGTAATTATGGCTGTATCTTTATCTGCGACTTTAGTTGCGATAGCTAAATCAGGTGGCTTAGAGCCTATATTGCAAAAAGGACTTCCTGAGATGCCACTAATGGGAAAAGGAATTAATTATGGATTTCTATTTGTGGCTTGGTTTATAGCAATATTCACAAAACAATTTTTTTCAACCAATAATATGATCGACTCATATAGATATATTTGTGCTAAAGACTCTATAAATGCAAAAAAAGGAGCGATTTTTGCAGCCACATTGATGTTTTGTGGTGCATTTATTTGGTTTATACCAGCCTGGTATGTAGCTGCAAACTATCCAGATACAACTACCTGGGGGATCACTAATTTAAGTTCAAAAATAACAGATGCTACTTATTTAGTTTTTATAAGGAACGTAATGCCAGTAGGAATGGTAGGTCTTATGATGGCTGCAGTTTTTGCAGCTACCATGTCTAGCATGGATTCGGCTTTAAATAGAAACGCTGGAATATTTGTAAGAAATTTTTACAGTAAAGTGATACAGATTGGAAAGAGCGAGAGTGAGTTGTTAGTAGTCAGTAAAATAACTACATCTGTTTTTGGAGTAATTATAATTGGTGCTGGGTTATTTATGAGTAATCTAAAAGAGACAAGTTTGTTTGAGATGATGATGCTTGTGGCTACTCTAGTAAAATTTCCTATACTTATCCCATCTATCTTAGGCTTTTTTGTAAAAAGAACGCCAGATTGGGCTGGCTGGGGAACGATAATTGTTGGAGCTGTTGTATCTTATTTTGTAGCCTTTGTTATAACTCCGGAAATGTTTGAATCTTTTTTTAATCTAGATATGCGATTAACAAAAAGAGAATTTGGAGATTTAAGATCGGTCACATTAGGTGTTACTCTTCATATGATTATTACTGTTCCATTTTTCCTTCTGTCAACACTATTCTATAAAAAACATGCAGCAGATCGAAAGAATGAGATAGATACTTTTTTTAACAATGTTTCTACGGAAGTTATCGAAGATGATAGTGTAGAAAATATATTAGATAATAAGCAAAGATTGGTTCTTGGTAGACTTATTCAAGTGGCTGGGGGAGGTATTGCTTGTCTTTGTGTGGTTCCTAATTTATTCTGGGGAAGATTAATATTTATTTTCGTAGGACTAATAGTACTTTCTGTAGGTACAGGATTAATTTTAGCTATGAAAAGAATAAGCAAACGATAGGGTACATTGGAATAAATATAATTTAGGATAGATATGAATGATTTTTTATTGATAAATAATAACCTACCAATAATTCAAGAAGAGATAAAAAATGTAAAACATACTCATTTCATAAGGCTAATTGAGCAATGTGAATTATATAAACAAGAAAATTTACCTGATGAGCACCCGCCTACAAGTATTACATACATGGGCATGGCAGCGGCAAATCTTTCTCTTGCTTTTCTCTTGACTAAACAAAGGCACTATTTAGAAGAGGCCAAACGATGGATTTTTACGGTCGTGGGTTATAATCAATGGGGATATAGATTTCTTGTAGATGTAGACCTTAGTGCTTCCTGGTTATTATTTGGATTAGGGCTTTCCTATGACTGGATAAAAGATTATTTAACAGAAGAGGAGAGGGGTCAATTTTTAAATAAACTTATACTTCAAGGAAATAAAATGTACAACTATGGAGAAAAAAATAGAGGTAATTCTTGGTCTACAGATTATTTTCAAAACCATAATTGGATAAATTATACAGGGCTATTAACAACCGCATACTCAATACAGAATGAATATGAAGGATCCTATGTTTGGATAGAAACTATAAAAGATAACTTTAAAAAGGTTTTTGAATTCATGCCTGAAGATGGTTCGAACTACGAAGGAACAGCATATTGGAGATTTTCTATTAATTTTTTTTTAACGACTGCAGATCTCATTAGAAAGTTTGAGTCTATTGATTATTTTAAAACCGATTTTTTGAGAAATACATTCTATTATCGACTGTATCAAAGTTCTCCTAATTGGGAAGAAAATATAAATTTTGGTGATGTCCATGATCGGAGAAGTTCTCATTCAATTAGTGCATATTATAAAATAGCCTCAGAGTATGACAACGGGCATGCTCAGTGGTTGGGGAATTTAGTAAAGAATAAATTTTTATTCAGAGAAGCGTATCAAAGTAAAATTTTCCCTGGAATATTGCCTGAAGCATTTTTAGAACTTATATGGTATAATCCATATGTAAAGGAAAAATCACCAGATGGACTTCCACTCAATGCGTTTTTTGAAGATCTGGGGTTACTTTCTATGAGGTCATCTTGGAAAAAAAATGCTACCCATCTCTCATTTAAATCAAGCCCTGCTGGAGGTCATAAGCAATGGAAAATCTCATGGGATTTAGAAAAAAAATATGGGTGGAGGACTAGAAGCCTAACTCATTTTCATGTAGATTTTAATAGTTTCATTCTCATTCATAATGGAGCTACTTTAGTTATGGATGAAGGATTTAACAGAACATCTAGAGCAGAAATACACAATATAATCACTGTGGATGGTACTGGGTGCGTAGGTGAAAAGATTTGGGAAGAAGGAAAACTGACAGATCCAGTGTTATTTGATTTAAATAGTAAAGGGATTCATAATGTATGGAAAAATGTTCCCCAGGAAGCAATAGCTTTTATAGAGAGTTATACAAATGAGGGTGGTTATACTCATATAGTAGGAGAATCTAGTAAGATGTATTATCCAGAGATGAAGCTTAAAAGAAATGCTAGACATATAATTAATAGTGAAAATGGATACTTTATTATATTAGACGAGCTTGAGAGTAAAAAAGAACATATATACACTTGGAGAATTCATTCTGAAAAACTTGCTACTAGATTAAGTGAAAACAAATATGAAATAATTAATGGAACTGGTGGGATGAATATCCATACACTATATCCTGAAAACTCAAATAAAGAGGTTGATGAAATGATAATTAAGGAGATTATGACACCTCAAAGACCTAAGGATATTAGAAAAATTAGTTTAAAAACTCTTAAGGTAGAAAATTGCAAAAAGGAAAGAAACACCATTTTTTTGAATATTTTAGTACCAAAAGATATTTTTGGAATAGATGAAGTAAATATAAAAAAGATAAAAAGTGGTAACCAAAATGGAGTGGAGATTAGAGGAAAAGATTTTTTTGAAATTTTTATTTTCTCAAAAGATGGAAAAATTAATTATGAAAATAAAATCATAAACGGTAAATGGATTTCTATAGTAAAAGATATCAATGGTAATATTTTGAAGCAAAAAATATACTATAAACGTTAACGGTCAAGAATTTTATAAGAATATTAATGTTCAATATTGTTTTTTTGAATCTTTTTAAAAAAGGATAAAACATTTTAGACCCCGTAGGTGAATTAATAAAAATAATGTAAATTAAAGACCGCATGAACAATACATTTACACAATTAAATCAAAAACAAAAACTAAGCAATGAGGTAGTTAAACAGTTAGAGGACTCTATTCTCAATAAGGTTCTTATCCCCAATCAAAAACTTCCCGCAGAAAATGAATTATGTAATATTTTTGGAGTTAGTCGAACAGTAATACGCGAAGCCCTCCATATGTTAGATACTAAAGGATTGGTTACTGTTAAGCGAGGAAAGAAAACAGTAGTTAATGAGTATCACAAAGCACTCAGATTAAATCCAATTCAATTTTACTTAGAATGTAATCTGAATGATAGCTTAATACAGGATTGGATAAATATACGATCAATTATGGAACCAACTTTTGCACGTTTTGCAGCTAAGAATAGAAATGATGGTGATATATCAATACTGAAACAAATATTAAAAGATATGTCTAATCAAGAAAATATAGATCATAAAAAAAGAGCTGAACTAGACAAAAATTTTCATTCTGCAATAGCTAATGCTACACAAAACCCTCTGATACCGATAATTATGAAGCCAATATTTGATATGATGCCGAAAATAAAATCAATAGTAATGCAAAAGATTGATTTTAAAGAAGAATACACGAATGACGAACATGAAAATATAGTAAATTGTATTATTAGAAAAGATTCTGATGGTGCATTTCTTGCAATGGTTAACCACATGGAATCAGCAAAAAAACATGTGTATGATACACATATTTAATTTACTAGAATCAAATATACCGTAATAACAGTGCAAATAATTTAGAATATTGCTATATTGCTAAATTTATTATTTTAATATAATATATAACATATTATACAAGTTAAATAATTCAAATATATCCTTGATGCAAATGGAAAATTTCAAAAATAAAACAGTGATTGTTACTGGTTCAGCGCAAGGTATTGGTCTAGAAATTGCAAAGTTGTTTATTTCAAACGGCGCAAACGTTATTATTAATTCTAGAAATGATAATGATAAATTAAATGAAGCGGTTGGTTTAATCTCCCTTAATTCAAAAAATATAAGGGGGGTATTAGCTGATGTATCGATAATCGAAGGAGCGAAAAACCTATTTAATGAGGCTCTCAAATTTAATGGGAATGTAGATATATTAATTAACAACGCAGGCGGACTAATTGATAGGGTTCCAATATCAGATTATAATGAAGCACATTTTGATAAAGTGATTTCAAGTAACCTGAAGACTGCTTTTGTAATGTCAAGCTTAGCGATTCCTATAATGGAAAAACAAAAAAGTGGTCATATAATTAATTTCACCTCTCAGGCTGGGTATGATGGAGGAGGGCCGGGTGCAGCAGCGTATGCATCTGCTAAAGCTGGCATCGTTGCATTTACTAAGGGATTAGTAAAAGAATTAGAAGGTAAAAATATTATTTGCAATGCTGTATCTCCTGGATTTATTCAACAAACAAGTTTTCATAATACCTTTACCTCAAAAGAGGTCCATAGTAAAGTAAAAGATGTTGTACCTTTAAAACGCTTGGGGAATGCGTCAGATGTTGCTGATTTAGTTTTATTTTTATGTTCTAAGAGATCGTCTTATATCAATGGTGCTTCCATACATATTAATGGAGGTTTATTATTGGTTTGATAGAATTAGCAAATGACTAGTAAGCATAAATATAAATTATGGTTATTCTATTTTTTTTCTTTATTGTATGCTGGAATGGATTTCAGCCTGAATAACAATTCACATCCTTCTTTAATTACCTCTGAAAAAGAAGGAGAAATGATAAATAAATCGATTGATTCCTATCTATTACTCAAACATACTTTTGATAATTTATCACGTGAGGTAAATTATGCGATAAAATCTCCAATAGAAATCCCAATGCCTGGTGAAGCTGGCGGATATGCCCATGAAAAGCACAAACAAAATTACAGGGATATGCGAAATGCAGGTGAGCTATTTGTAATTACCGGCGAAGTTAAGTATGCTAATTTTGTTAAAACAATGCTCATCGGGTATTCAGATTTGTATCCCAAGCTTGGTCCTCATCCGATGGCTAAACATCAGAAGCCAGGAAAATTATTCCATCAGATGTTAAATGAAGCTGTGTGGCTTACAAATGTTAGTATTGCATATGATTGTATTTATAATTGGCTTGATAATGATTCACGAATAAAATTTGAAAAGAATATTTTTTCCCCCATGGTTAGTTGGTTTACTGGAAGAAATAAACAAGAGTTTGATAAAATTCATAATCATGGCATGTGGGCATGTGCTGCAGTCGGACTGTATGGTATTGTAATAAGAGATATGGAGCTGGTTAAAATGGCTCTTTATGGAACCAAAAAAGATGGATCGAGTGGATTTTTAAAACAGCTTGAGGAATTATTTTCTCCAGATGGGTATTATATGGAAGGTCCATATTATGTAAGATATACTATACGGCCTCTCTTGAAATTTGCTGAAGCATTAGAAAGAAATATACCTAAACTAAAAATCTATGAATACAGAGACAAGATAGTCAAAAAGGCTTATTATTCTGCTGTTAATACAACATTCCCCAATGGAATTTTTTTCCCAATTAACGATGCTTCAAAAACCATGGACATTAAAGCTCCAGGTATGGTTTTTGGAAACAGTATAATAAACCATAGATATGAAAATGATCAAAATCTTTTAAAATTATGTGAAATTCAGGGAAAGGTATTGCTCAATGAATCTGGGTATATCACTTCTAAAGCATATTCTAAATTAGATTCTAATTATAAGCTGTCCTTAAAAAGTATAGAATATTCTGATGGTAAAGATGGGAATCAGGGAGGTCTTGGAATCTTAAGAATGGGTCAGGGTGATGAGCAATCTGTATTAATAATGAAGTATGGTGTTCATGGTATGGGACATGGTCATTTTGACAAATTACATTTTATTTATTATGACCAGAATAAGGAAATAATAAATGACTATGGATTTTCTAGGTGGGTTAATGTTGAACCAAAATTTGGTGGGAGATATTTGCCAGAAAATAATAGCTATGCTAAGAGTACCATAGCCCATAATACTCTTGTTGTTAATATGGAAAATCAAAACCTAGGTAACCGAAGTGAAGCAGATTTAGTTCATGGTATTCGCCATTTCTTTTCTGCCGACAAATCTGATTTAAAAGTAATGAGTGCTAAATCGAATAATCATTATGAAGACATTAATATGCAAAGAACAATGTTTTTCATTGATGATTCAAAATTAGAATATCCAATTATCTTAGATGTATACAGAGTTGAAAGCCAAAATTCCAATACATATGATTATCCATTTCACTATACCGGGCAAGTAATTAACACAAACTTTGAATATGAAAAAAATCTTACAGAAATGAGTGTATTAGGAGAAAATAATGGATATGAACATATATGGGTCGAGGCCACCAGTCGGTTAAACAGTCCAGCAATAATAACTTGGCTAGATGGTAAGAGGTACTATTCTCTAATAGCTGCAATTAGTGGTGAAAGTGAGATTATTTTTGGGCGTATTGGAGCCAATGACACCAATTTTAATTTGAGGTCTGAGCCGATGATTGTCTTTAGGAATAAAGCAAAAAATTTTGTTTTTGCTTCTGTCATCGAACCTCATGGTTATTTTAATGAATCAACGGAATCTTCCTTAAATGCAAGGGGGGTGATAGAAAAGATTGAAGTTGTTGGGCACAATGATAAGGCAACCGTTGTTAATATATATGGGGTTGGAGATTTTAAATGGCAAATCATTGTGAATAATCAGAATTCTGATAAAACAAAAACTAATAAAGCGAGAATCGGTGGTAAAATTTATAAATGGGTTGGAGATTTCAACTTAACAAAGGAAAGTTAAAAGATAAATATTAAATCGTAAAATAATATAATAAGGAGAGATTTTGAGTTGGTATAAAAAAGGAAATGAAGTAATTACTGAAAAACTAGAAAAGGGGATTAGTAGGCAAATAATGGGTTACACAGATGACCTAATGTTGGTAAGAGTGTATTTCAAAAAGGGTTCTATCGGTTACATACATTCTCATGTGCATGATCAGATATCGTATGTTGAATCTGGTACCTTTGAAGTAAACGTTGGCAATAAAAAAGAAATATTAAAAAAAGGTGATTCATTTATCATAAAATCTGGTGTAGAGCATGGAGCAGTCTGTTTGGAGGATGGAATATTAATTGATACTTTTTCGCCTCACAGAGAGGATTTTATAGAATATTCTTAGAAAATATTATATCACTAAATATGTAAAATTATCAGATGATTAGATCATACAATTTTTTATCAATTATTATTAAGGTTATTATTTTTTTAATGATAAATCATCTGTTTAATTTCCTTCTAGCGGGTGAAACAGGAAAGCTATCAGGTAAGGTTATAGATAAAGAGTCACAAAAACCGTTAGTAGGAGTAAACATTTATATTAAAGATACAAACTATGGTTCTTCTACAAATTCAAATGGTGAATATTTTATAATCAATTTACCGCCTGATTCTTACACAATCGTTGCAAGTTACATTGGATACAAAAGTGAGATGAGAACCAATGTAAAGGTGTATATAGATAAAACAACTCATGTAGATTATTTTTTAGTTCAGGCTGCTGTTGAAGGCGATGAAGTAGTTGTATATAGTCAAAGAAGTGATTTTATTGAACCGGATCTAACGGCGACAAAGCAGAGTTACAGCATTAATTCAATGAAATCCATGCCGGGGATGAATGATGTAGGTGATATTGTTAACCTTCAAGCAGATGTTGAAGGTGGTCATTTTCGAGGTAGTAGATCAGGAGAGGCATTGTTTTTAATTAATGGAAATACAACAATTAACCCCTTAAATAATTCTCAAGCATTGGAGCCTATCACACTGGGCTTAAAAGAAGTAGAAGTGTATACATCTGGATTTAGTAGTGAATATGGTAACGTGCAATCAGGTGTAGTAAATATGGTCCAGAAAGAGGGTAATCGAGAAAAATGGGAAACTACTCTAGAATATTCTCAATCAAATGATAGATATAAAACCTGGGGCGGCAGTATTTATTCAGAAGATTATAATCAATATTTTAGTTTACTCAATGATCCAAATGTTTGGGCCACCGAAACAGATCCAATTTCAGGAGTTATACTGTGGTCCCATTTTGGAATACGCTTTCCAGAAAACTATATGGTGCCGGTAACAATAATAAATAGTTGGCCTCCTCAGACAATATATCCTAGCTATAGCGATAGTCTCAGAACAGCAAGCTTAGTAAAGGCGATGTGGTTGCAGTCTGTAAGAGAAATTGGGCTCGAATATAAAAACCCCGATCGCAGATTAAGTATTTCTTCAAACGGTCCATTATCCGATAATCTCTCCTTATTTATTGCCGGCCGTTTAAATGAGTCACAACTTTCTTTTGCTTATCCAGAACCAAACCTTGTTGCTCATTTGATGACAACGGTTACCTACAATAGAAATAAGAATTCAAAGCTTAATCTTATAATAAATAATCAATGGGAAAATACTACAAATATGACCAGCAACTATTATAGGTGGTTTGAGAGGACTCTAAGTATCACAAAAGAAAAAAATTCGGCAAATCAAATCGGTATTGGTTTAAATAAAATGATAAACCAATCATCTTATATTGACTATAAGGTCAACTGGTTTTCAACAGTTCAGTCTACAGGATTAAATCTTCTTGGTGATAGTACATACTCTGAAATTTATAGCAATAATACTAACTGGAGATTTTACACAGCCCCGACTGGTTACAGCGTAGGAAGATTGCAAACAAGTGGTGGAAATGAAAAAACAAGTACAATACATGCTTCCTCAAGTTATACAAATCAGATAAACAACTACAATATGGTTAAAGCTGGTATGCAACTATATTATTACAATATAGATGTAAACTATAGAAGAAGTAGATCCAATGAATCCCAAATTCGTATAGAGGACTATAATGTTCGTCCCTATGAAGGTGCGGTTTTTATCCAAAATAAGCTAGAGTTTGAAGGTATGATAGCAAACCTAGGTTTACGCTATGACTTTTATAACCTAAATACTGATTATTTTAAAAATGATTTCTCGCCATATAGAAACGCTGGTTTTGATCCAAATGACCCTGAATCTGGTGATTACTATGATCCCAACTTAGCCGAAAAAAGTAGTACTGCAACAGTATCTGTACTTCAGCCAAGGATTGGCATTGCTTTTCCAGTTACCGATAAATCTGTTTTTCACCTAAACTATGGAGTCTTCACTCAAAGGCCAGCTTTCAGATATGTTTATGGCGAAAGGATTAAACTAGCAGGTACTCCTAATTATGAATTACTTGGAAATCCTCAATTAGAACCTGAATCCACCTTGGCATATGATTTAGGGTTGGTAACCTATTTGCCATTTGGTTTTGTTTTGGATGTCAGTTCATACCTGAAAGATGTAAGTAATCTTCTACAGTATGCTGTGTATGAAGATGATGGTGGAAATAGGTATTTTAGATATGATAATAAAGAATATGCTGATATAAAAGGCTTTCATATAAACCTTGAAAAAAATACTAGTTGGATCAAGAGTTATTTGAGATACAATTGGGAATCTTCAACCGGAAAAAGCGCTAGTGCAACTGGAAATGGAGCTAGAGCAGAATATTTTGAAAGCGATAATCAAGAGGATATTTTACCTAGCCCTGAAGATATTTATCTTGATTATAATAGGCTCCACAAACTTGTTGGAGCGATTACAATTCAGACTGACTCCGATTATGGTTTTTCGATAATGAGATTTAATCCTTTATCAAACTTGTCACTAAGTGCAATCTATAGATATTCTTCAGGGAGACCATTTACATGGGATGAATCGGGACAAGGGTTACAGATGAACCAGAGGTCACCAGATGAAAAAGATCTCAAGTTGCGCTTGGAAAAAACTTTTTCTATTAATCAAACAAACATGAAATTTTATTTTGAGATTTTTAACGTATTAAACCAAAAAGTATTCTCATATGATCGAGTTTTTCAGAGTGATGTCAATTCATTCAACCCCTTTATTGAAAGATATATGCTTGACAGGGAAAATATTACCACAGATGTCAATTTTGAACCGCTCGTAACTAGCCTAGATGGATATCTATATTCAAATCAACCGAAATATTACAGATTAGGAGTATCGTTTGAATTCTAAATCAAGTATACTAAAACTATCTTTGGTTGTTATAATATATTTTGGATGTATCAACATAATTGTTGCAGGTGTTCGTGAATATATGATTCATGATAGGGGTATGATTCATCAGACAGTGTATAATACGGGAACAATCGGGAGGCCATGGATAACAAGTGCTAGAACCACCCTGCCAATGATGGAATGGCCACCGAGATCTAGAGCGGTGATTAATGGTATAGAGTATGACGGCCATCACAATATCTACGGCGCCGGTATATATATTTCTGCAAATGAACAGGGGAGTTCAGGATCGGAAAATAGAATATTTTCTTTTTGTGGTGGTATCGGTACAAGGACTACAACTGAACTTCCTTATGGTAGGTGGAGTTTTCCAATTTCAATGGAAAAAATTGAAAATTTTCCAGTATTGTCGAATGGCTCTTTAAATCCAGATTATAACCCAAATGAGGCTGAAGAAATTATTATCGCAAAATGGGCAACAAATACTGGAATCACAGTCACTAGAACATCTAGAACATGGAGCTATCCAGACTTTGATGATATGATTATCTATGAATACGAGTTGGAATATACAGGCGACACCGATGGTAATCCCGGGACAATTGAAAGAACGACTCCGTTAGTGGATGTTCTTTTTCATATTAACTATGGATTTGGACCTACCCAACTGGCTTTTTATAGATGGTATGGTGATTGGCGATATGACGACCCTGGGGGGCTTTTTAGGGGAGATTTAAGGATGTCATTTGACCCTGACTATTGGCTTCTTTGGAATTCAAATACACATACAACTTTTGCTGATCAGGGGATTGAAAAATTTGCTGCTAAACCAGAACCAGACCCAGATCTATTTTTAGAGTTTGCAGAAACTGGCAAAAATGGAGGTGGATTGATTGGTGCTTCTTGTCCTGGATATGCAATGCTATACTGGGACTCCGATCATTTAGCGATTGTAGATCCGTTGGATGAAGAAAGAAATCAATCTGACTATGAAAGGTATATGCTTAAAGATGAAAATGGATCTTATTATGAAACAGATGAGAACGGATATATTTTCCAGCCTTGGAACATGAAAACTCAAACACCAAACACTAGAGTATCAAAAATGATTGACAGGCCCTGCACTATGGATGAAAGATGGTGGTCAATATACGGCGAACTGGGTCATCCTGTCGGATATCCGTCAGATGGGGGCAGGTTTGTATTGCCAAATCATCCTGAGACAGGGGCAGCAAGGGCATGGAAAGGAAGGGCTCGTTTTGAGTGGGACGAATGTTATAATGGTGGAGGTGCAAATACAGGATTTGGGCCTTATGTATTAGAACTAGGAGATAAGTTAGAATTTGTCATGGCAGAGGTGGTAGGTTATGGAGGTACTGCAGGTAAAATAGCTCTCGGAGGTCAACGTGAGTCACAATTTTTTCCCATTAGAGATTGGAACCGCCAGGTGGAACTCCAAGGAGAGGTATTAACGGAAAATTATTTAGACGATTTCGGATATCCTGATCATATTAATTCTGATGTTATTACAGTTAATCAAGTAGCGCATAAAGCTTTTGAAGCTTACTTGGGAGAAACTATTGAATATGATCCTTCACGCATGGGTCCGGCGAATGGAATGATATTTCCTGAGGACAATCCTCGTCCTTCTGACAATTCAGCAAAATATCAAATTCCTGTTCCTCCTCCTGCGCCAGGTATTACCGTTGAAAATACTCCTAGTGCTACAGTAAAAGTAATATGGTCGCAAAGTGTTGAAAATTTCAGTCATCCTAGACTGATCGGTAATATACAGAAGTATTTCATATATAGGGCCGATAATGCCAGCGGGCCATGGTCAATTTTAGACTCATTATCTGTTGGAGCTATTGCTCCAAGTGGCAATTATGAATATGAAGACACCGATCAAACATTTAAATTAGGTGAAGTAAAGTACTATGCTGTCACCTCTGTTTTTGCCCTCAATAAAGAAAGCGGAAAAACTAATTTTACTGAACATGAAAAAAATATATCGGCAGTTGAAACTATCGATATGGTTTACGCGGTTCCAAATCCATTTATATTAGAGTCAGGTTTTCAAGGCTTAGGACAAGAAAATGCAATCGGGTTTTATGGTCTCCCTGAAAAATGTACGATAAAAATATATAGTTTTTCTGGTCAATTAGTTGAAACAATTGAACATAATGACAATGTTTTTTCGACTGCATGGTTTCAAGTTAGTCGAAACAATCAAGATATCGCTTCTGGAACATACTATTATTATGTATCTACCCCAGAAGGAAAAACATCTAAAGGTAAGCTAGTTATTATTAAATGAAGCATTTTTTCAAAAAAAGAAAATTTCTTTTATACTTTATTTTCTTATCGTTACAACTCAATGGGCAAGTAACGGGTTTTGATAAAGTGGGTACAACTTCTTTCCAGTTTTTAACTGTCATTCCCAATGCTCATTTTGCTGGTATGGGAGGAGCTTTTTCTGCAGTTAACATTGGATCTGATGCTGTTTTTTTCAATCCTGCAGCATTAAAGATTGCAAACAAATTTGAATTTTCTGTTGCTCAAATGGATTGGTTCCAAGATTCTGAAATTTCCAGTTTTTCTTTTGGGTGGAAACCCAAATCTTCTGGAACAATAACATTACAATTATTAAGTGTTAACATAGGAAAAATACAAGAAACAAGAGCAGATCATTTGTTGAGAGATGAGTCTGGACAATACAATCCTGGGTTAACAGGAAATACATTTAGTCCTAGCAGTCTTGCTTATGGTATTGGTTATTCCAATCCTTTGACAGATAAATTTACTTTTGGGATAGTAATGAATAATGCTACTGAAGATCTAGTATATAAAAAAAGTTCTACTATTGTTTATGATATTGGCCTCTTATATGAAACTGGCTACAAAACAATAAAAATTGGTAGTGTGCTTAGAAATTTTGGAAATGAGGTTACTTTTTTCGATGAGCCATATCCTTTGCCTCAATCATTTATAATTGGTATTTCTTCTATGCTATTTGGTCCTAGTGATGCTCTTATTGGAAGTTCTTCAAATAATAATTTATTATTAGCATATGATCTTTCTCAAACCAGAGATCATAGTCAACAACAACATCTAGGGATCGAATACAATTTTAATAAGATGTTTTACCTGCGATTTGGCAATAAGTCTAATTTTGATGCTGAGAGCTATACATTCGGTATAGGTATTAAGATAAATGGTATTGATGTTGATTATGCGTATAACTCTTTTGGTAGTGATATTGGTGGAGTATCAAGACTTGGCATGAGGATTTGGCGATGAATAATTCACTCTTGTCATTTTCTATGGAGATATCAAATAAGGTCAGGTTTGTTATTTCATTATTGTTGCTTTCTATTTTAGTTGGTCAACATAGGGGTGATGAAATTGGTTTTCAAGGAGTTGAATTATTGTACAATCATAGTTATAAATCCGGGTTCTCTGGTATGCCAAATTCTATTGCATCTAACAGCCTAAGTGAGATTTTTCGTAATCCCGCAAGCTTAGCATCCCTGAAAAAATTTAAAATTTCATCGCAAAATGGTTCGTTTGAAAAATTGTGGAGAGAACGACAAGATTATCGTCCAAATCGCCAACTAGTAACCATGTCATTTATTTTAGATGGCCTTTATACTCCTGATATTAACTACGATGGATGGTATGATCATGAGGCCTTTTTAGATGATACAACTTATTTGGTGAATGATCCAGAATTAGGTCTTGATGTTTTTAGTGAAAAGGCCGCAGATTGGCAAAGAGAAGATTCTTGGAAAAATAAAAATAGTTTGCTCATTGGGTTGCCCTTTAAATTATTAGGTAAACCATTTGTCATATCTGCATATCTTGGCAATAACTCTTTTATATTTGATTATGATAGAAATCAAACAAATCTAACACCACACCCGGCTTGGGATGGATATAATGACCTTCCTGATAGAGTAACTGGTGCTGAAGACAGTGTTAGGATTACTTGGTCAAACTATGAAAGAAGCAGATCTGGTCCTCTGCAAAGTTATGTAGTGAGTTTTTCCTATGGAATTACTGATCGCCTAAGTCTAGGATTATCCTACAATAAAATAATAGGTGATTCAGAAGATATTCAGAAGATGAAAACTATAGGTCATTTTGACCTGTTAGATGGATATAACACGTATAAATTTAGGTATGATTCCCTGCTTGTAGAAAAGAAGGGTAGGTCTCAATTTGATTTATCATATTATAATCTGGGTATAATTATAAATCATGAATCAATTCAGTTTGGTGTAAACTTCTTATTGCCTCATTCAATTAATCGAGAATGGAATTACGGTCTTACAACTAAATCCACTGACAGTACTACAGTTGATGAAATAAAAGGGAATGAAATGATGGAAATATCTTATGTTACTACATACAGTATTTATTTTAGGCCTCATGAAAAATTTGCTTTCTCGTCAGCTATAACAAAAATCCCATTTAGTGATGCAGAATTTGATTATTCTAGAGATTCACTAGCCTATACAAATTGGGTAGATCAGAATCAATTTTCATTTGGGATGTCTTACTGGTTGTTTCCTAAAACTATCATTAACGCTGGAATAAAAATTGATTCAAAGCCATTTATACCAGATGGGAATGCTTTTCAGGATACAGGCCCTTTGACAAAGAGTATTATTTTTGGGATTGAAAAACAATTATTCTTTGGCACATTGAATGTTGCCTATGAAATGAATAATCTAAAGTATTATGATGTTTATTTTAGTAACACAAATTGGGCATATGAAGGCTCTAGGAGAATATATTTTGATTTTACTGTATTTTTTTGATTACTTGTTAAACTTGCATTTTTCTTTAATATGACATAAGATTATATATGATATAACATATCATACATGATTAACATTAAATAAAATAGAAGGAGTTTATATGAAAAAAACGATAATAAGGCTATTTATATTTATTATGCTTGTAATTCCGATAAGGAGTTATAGCAGTTCTATTGATGTTACAACTGCTCAGGGAATTGAAGCTGCTATCGACTATGCGAACCAGGGGAATGCAGATACCCTTGTATTGGTAGAGGCTGGTCCATATTTTATGGGACCGGTTGAAATTAATGTTCCGATGACCATAGTTGCTGGTTCTTCATTAACAAGTGCTCCAAGAATTGTAGCTTCCGATACTACAGATGCCAATGATTTTATAAAGGTCAATAATGATCTAACATTGGATGGAGTTGTAGTAGATGGTAAGTATGGTGATACGGATGCTTCATATGCGAAGATAAAGTATATGATAAAGATACCCGATACTGAGGATGAAGGTTCTCCAAATGTTGCTCCTAATCTAATTGTAAAAAACTCTGTTTTGCAGAATGTGTACAAGCTTGGTACTACTGAGGGTGCAGCAGATGGAACAATTTTAGATGTTAATAAAAATGGTAGAGCTGGGGTCATACTTTTTGAGAATACGCTAATTCAAAATACTGGAGATGAGGCGTTACGTGCACAAAATGCTTACAAATCTGATCATGTGGTAACAGCTGATCACGGTGGCCATTTTGATTCTTTTACAGTTCGCAATTGTACTTTTGCTAATGTAAATGGTTCTTCTATGAAATTGAATGGTGATGTGGATACAACCAACGTAAGTCCGGCAGTATTGATAGAAAATGTAACTACATATAATTGTGGCAGACAGATCATATGGTCAAGAGATTTGCATGATGTAACCATCAGAAATATGGTTATTCATACATCTAAGTTGAATGGGACTGAATATTCTTATGATGGTGGAAGGATTATGTATGTTGATATGGATGGTTCAAGTATTGCACACGTTGATACATTCAATATAGCCAGAATAGTTGGTACTGATACGGTAACAGTTGCTGATGAAGCTTTCGTTTTGGGAGGAAACAACAAATCAGGAAGCATTCAAACTGCTACGCTAGATGCAGCCACTATTTATGGATATGATCCTGAGTTTACAGATGCAGCAAATGGAGACTATACGTTAGCATCCTCATCAATGGTTTGTGGTCTCGCCCATGATGGTGGCGCTTTAGGCGATCATAATCATGCAGGAAATTGTGCGACTTCGATGTCTACCATTGATGATGACTATATCCCTATTGCAAATGGTTTTCTTCTGATGCAGAACTATCCTAATCCTTTCAATCCAAATACAACTATCAGATATGTACTAAATCAAGATTCTAGAGTTACATTGAAGATATTTGATGTGACAGGAAGATTGATAGATACGCTTGTAGATGATAAAAAAGCAAAAGGGTTCTATGTTACTAAATGGAATGCCAATGTTCCTGCTGGTATGTACATATATCAGTTATCGGTTGATGGGAATGTAGCAAATAAGAAAATGCTATTGCTTAAATAATACATTGGGATAAAGTTATAGATTAACAATTAAATGGCGGGAAAAATAAACTAATAATTTATATTTTTTTCCTTCTTGTTTGAAAAAGAGAATTATAATTTTCTTTTCCCGCCATGCCTACATAATATTTCTAGAAACAGAATATCTAAAATTTCGGATTTTAGATATTCTTTAATAGTAGAGCCTTTTGATTCTACAATCTTTTTTATTAATTCAGTAAGTGAATTTAATTATACCATGGAAACCGAAATTCCTTCAGTTCAAATTTTATATCTATGAAAAAAAGCTACATATTTATTTTAATAATTACGATATTCAATTTTTCATGTAATGAAAAAATAGAAGAACGTCATTGGGATAAAATTCCTAGAGACAGGCTACTAAACGATTCTGAGTTTTTTGATTTAATAGATTATGATCGTTTTAAGAATGAAAAAATACAATTAGCATTAGAAAAAAAAGATACTCTTCTCGCAAAAAAAGAAATAATAAAATATTTTAATACTAGAACTACTTCCAAATATTTTTTCAATGCTAAATCAATAAAAGAATCTGTAAAAGATTTTGTAAATAGATATCCATTAGAAAAAAATGAAATACTAGCGAGATCAGATGAATATATAAATACATATGGTGGTGATGTTAATTGGATTCTTCCTTCAAAAGATTTGATTGGAAGACAACAAAATCCCAATACAATACGATTTTTAGCACGACAATCAATAGCATGGGATATTGCAATGAGCTATCATTTAACAAATAAAATAGGTTATTTGTCAATATTCTTATCACAAATTCGAGATTTTATTGATGATTATGAATCTGGTAGAACTGAAGCGGGAAGGAACGATGTTTTCGAGCGTTTTTACGCAGGACATAGGCTTAGAAACCTATTAATGGTACACAACTCATTATTATCCTCACCTGACTATAATTTCAATGATCAGATTTTTATGATAAAGGTATTTTTATTACATGGTGCAAGATTATATGACTCATGTAAAAAATTTCATTGGGGAAATCACCAGTTACATGGTTTAGCTGGATTATATGAGATGACTATTATGTACCCAGAGTTTACAGTTATGAATAATTGGAATGATAGAGCAAAAGAAGTGATTATGGAGCATATAAGTACTGAAATTAAACCAGATGGGTTTCAATTTGAACGCGCTTCTCATTATTTTAAACTCGATATTTTGAATTATTTTCGAATTTCACAAATTTCCAAACTGAATAATATTACTTTGGATAACCTGTTTCTATCTAGATTCAAAAAAATGTTTGATGCAATATTAAAATTATCTATGCCAAATAAAAATTTGCCTGTTTTACAAGATGCACAAGATGAATATAATTCCACGAAACTCAATACAGATAATAGGTTTAATCAATTATCTTCAAATAATATAGCAGAATTAAAAGATCCCAGCGAATCAAGTTATATGAGTCTTGGTACTCTTATATTTAATGAACCAATCTATAGGTTTTTTGCTGATGATATTTTTCCTCATGAATTTTATTGGTTTTTTCCGAAAGAAAGGATAGCCAGTTATAAAAAAATAAATACAAAAATTCCTGAAATCAAATCCGTATCCTTGGATTCTTCGAAATATTATGTTATGCGAAGTGGATGGGGAATTGATGATTTGTACATGGTTATAGATGGTGGTTTAGCAAAATATAAACCTGATCATACACATGGTGGGATCCTTGGCATTATTGCATATGCAAATGGGGAAGTGATTTTGCCTAATTATAGAGTTAGATACAGCAGTCCATCTTACAGGACGATGAAAAATTCTCTTGTGAAAAATGTAGCAATTTGTGATAATATTTTGCAGGGAAAAGATTGGATTAGCAATCATGCTAGAACTGGATTTGGGATATGGGACAAATTACCCAAACCTACTGTTGATCTTTGGTATACGGGTTCAGATTTTGACATATTTTCTGGAACCCATAATGGGTATAGTGAAATAGGGGTAGATTATAGCAGATCTGTAATTTTTTTCAAACCTGACAGTTGGCTTATTATTGATAAATTCAAATCAAATGATTATCATAAATACCAGCAAATATGGCAAGGAGAATATCAAATAGATTTCAAAAAAAATTCAATTTTCTCCAAAAATTTTAAATCCAAGTTTAGCATTATGCAGGCAGATCCATCAGCTATGAATATTACAAATAAAAAAAACTATGAAAAGCATTCAGTGATTTTTGAAAAAGAAGGATTTAAAGATTACAGCTTCTATACTCTTATAACACCAATGGGATCTAAGGACAATAAGATTCCCCAGATTAGTTTATTTGAAAGATCAAATTATTTACAGGTAAAAACTGAGTTTAATAATAAAATATATTACTATTACGAAAAAAAGAATTATGATATAAAACTTGATGAATTAAATACAGATGCTACACAAGTTTTGGTTTTATATGAAAATAACCTTCTAAAATCTTCCCTTTTTGTAAATGGAAGCTATGCTAGATTAAATAAAAGTAATCTAGTTTTTGATAAATCCATTAATGTTAATTATTTCAATAATAGAGAATAAAGAGGATTAATTATGAATATTCAAAATAAACAAATTCCAGATAGTGTACGTTATAAAATGATGAACACGCAAGAACTTAGAGATGGGTTTTTATTATCTGAATTTGTGAGAAAGGACCAAATTAATTTTAATTATATTGATTTAGAACGTGCAATGATAGGTGCAGCCTTTCCATTTAAAAAGTCATTAGAGCTTCAGTCTCCAGAAATATTACGGTCAGAGTATTTTACAGAGCGTCGTGAGATTGGCATAATGAATGTTGGTGGTAAAGGAACAGTAGAGGTAGATAACGTAGCGTACCAATTAGAATATCGTGATGCGTTGTATATTGGTAAAGGAAGCAAAAAAATAATTTTTCATACTGAGAAAAAAGATGATCCAGCAAAATTTTACATTACCAGCTATCCAGCTCATGCTACGTATCCAACTACACATGCACGTATAGAAGATGCAGAGCCATTATATCTTGGTAGTGTTGAAGAGTCAAACAAGCGAACGATATACAAATATATTTATAAAGGTGGAATAGAAAGCTGTCAACTTTTGCTTGGATTTACAGAGTTAGACTCTGGCTGCGTTTGGAATACAATGCCACCACATAAACACATGCGAAGAACAGAAGTGTATTTTTATTTTAATTTGGACAAAGAAGATGTGATCTTTCATTTAATGGGAGAGGAAAAAGAGACAAGACATCTAGTAATGAAAAATGAGCAAGCTATCTTTTCTCCAGGGTGGTCAATTCATGCGGGATCAGGAACGAAAAACTATAGTTTCATTTGGACAATGGGTGGAGAAAATTTAGACTATACAGATATGTGTCAAATACAGTCCTCGAACGTTAAATAATTTGTTAATATGTTATTGAATTTATTAGGTATAATAGGATAATGAATTATTACTCAAGATATTTTTTTCTTTTGGTAAGTTTTGCCTTCCCGTTGTTTTTTACAAATTGCGATAATTCAAAAGCTATACGGTTATTAAGAGTAGGTCATGTGCTGGATACAAATTCTCCAGTGCATAAAGCAATGATATTTTTTGGAGAAAAATTGGAGAGCTATTCCAATGGGTCAATCAAGCTTAAAGTATATCCCAGTTCGCAATTAGGTAATGAAAGAGAAAACCTTGAATTATTACAGTTAGGATCCTTAGACATTGCAAAAGTTTCTTCAGCGGTCTTAGAAAATTTTGTTCCTGAAATGGGCGTATTTAGTCTGCCATATCTTTTTAAAGATTCTAAACATTTGTGGCAATGTCTAAATGGTCCAATAGGTAAGGATTTATTATTAAAAGGTGAGAAATTTTGGCTGCGTGGTTTATGTTATTATGATGCAGGGTTTCGAAGTTTCTTCCTAAAAAACAAAGCTGTTGAAGTACCAGAAGATTTAAAGGGTTTAAAAATAAGAGTAATGAGAAGTAATCTTCAAATCCGTACAATAAATATGCTTGGTGGGAATGCTACTCCTCTGGCATTTAGCGAGCTATATTCTGCTTTACAGCAAGGTGTTGTAGATGGTGCGGAGGGAAATCCTCCAACGTTTTATCAAAAGCGATTCTATGATCATTGTAAATACCTAGTGTTAGATGAACACTCCTCTCCTCCAGATGTATTACTGATTAGCACTCATACTTGGGCTAAACTCAATGCGCAAGAAAGAGTGTGGGTTGAAAAAGCAATAGAGGAATCTGTTATTTACCAGAGAAAGCTATGGGATCAGATGACACTAATGGTGTATGAAGAAGTTGAAAAATCTGGTATAAAAATATTTAAGCCAGAAAAAATGAATTTTTTTAAAAAAGTCCAGCCAATATACGATGATTTAAAATCAACGGTCATTGGTGAGATTGCGAAACGAATTCGAAATATTTAATGATATTCAAGGAATAAATATTTGATGAAAGCTTTTACTCAATTAATTGATAGTATTTTAGAAAAAATATTGGTTGTTTTATTTGGGATTATGATATTAGTTATCACTTGGCAAGTTTTTTCCAGATTTGTACTGAACTCACCAAGTTCGTTCACAGAAGAATTATCTACATATATACTCATCTGGATTAGTTTATTGGGTGCAACATATGCTTTTCGAAAAAAATCTCATATCGGAATTGATATATTGACCAACAAACTTTCTGAACCATTCGATAAATTCTCAAAATATATTATACACTTTGCAAATATTTTATTTTTCTCTTTTGTTTTT
>MDTE01045866.1_pt1 | contig 29472 bp, 31 predicted proteins | sample 811231 | NCBI WGS metagenome assembly MDTE01 (sample SAMN05326651, study PRJNA326480) | marine metagenome | isolation source: seawater | place: Indian Ocean: Red Sea | collected 2010 | reverse complement strand
ACGGAAGCGAATGGGGCCCGGTGGCCCTCCCGGTCTTCAAAACCGGTCGCCCCCTGCTAACGTGGGGGGGCTGGGTTCGACTCCCAGGCGCTTCCGCCACTTGGTTTCCTGGCGAGGCTTCCGGCGCGCGGCGTTGCTGCGTCGGTCACAGGCCAACTACCTACTCCTTCGGGCGCTACTTCGAGGCGCGCGGGCAACGGATCCTGATGTCGGGCTATCTCGGGTCGATCGGCTTCTCGTTCCCAGCGGCCATGGGCGCGTGGGCCGCCACCCAGGACCAGGAAGAGTACCGCGGACGCAAGGTCATCTCCGTCAGTGGGGACGGTAGGTTCGGGCAGTATCTGGCCGACTTCACGACCGCCGTGAAGTACGGCATGAACATCACCCACGTGCTGCTCAACAACTCGCAGCTCGGGAAGATCTCGAAGGAGCAGCGCGCGGGCGAATGGCCGGTCTGGCAGACCAGCCTGCACAACCCGAGCTTCGCGGCCTACGCCAAGCTATGTGGCGGGTACGGCCGGCAGGTGACCTCGGCCGACGAGCTCCGGCCGGCGCTCAAGGAAGCACTCGGCCAGCCGGGCGCGGCCCTGGTCGAGATCATCACCGACGCCGACCTCATCTAGGTCGCCGTGACTCAAGGGCACCCCGGAGGTAGGATGGTGCCCGTGGATAGCAGCATCGTGATCCTGGCCTGCTGGTTGGGCGGGCTGGGCCTGTTGATATGGCGCTGGCCCGCCGGACCCGGCGCCGACCGCCTCATTTCCAAGGCGGTCGCCCTGCTCTGGCTCGCGCTCCCGGTGGGCGAACCGGCGATGCGCAACCGGTCTCATCTGTTCGTCTGCTCGGTTCTAGTCAGCATGGCGATCCTGCGCCAGGACATCGAACCCTGGGTCCGGCGCACGCTCGCCGGCGAGCCGACCCGCGGGAACCAATGAACGCACGTCGAATCACGCTGACGCTCGTCAGTCTGTTCCTGCTGCCATCCCTTGCCCTGGCTCAGTTCGAAAGTCACGGTATCTACGAGGTCGGTGTCGCGAGCACCGATCTTGGCTCGGACGGCGGCAGCGCGACGCCGATCTACGGCGTCGGCGCCGGCGCCACTTACGGCGTGGGGAGCGTCGCGGGCTTCCCGCTCGTCCTGGGCGGCGACCTCATCATCCGCGGCTTCGGGCTGGAGATTCCGAACGGAGTCAACCTGGACGGCGGCGTCTTCGACCAGACCGACGTCTGGCTAGACGAGTTCGTCGCGCTTCGACTTGGTTCCCTGCTCGCCGGCATCTATGTCGAACATCGTAATATCGACCGGAGCCGGGCCGGGACCATCGGCGTGCCGACGACGGGCCTCGGCGCCATCGTCGAGGCCGGAGACCGCACGAAGCTGCGGATAACCTACGCGAGCACGGTCCACGGACGCCTCCGGGTGGATGGCGTCGCCAGTGAACCGGATGTCGCCTCGGGCCAGTCGGCGCGACTCACTCTGACCCGCGTGCTCACCGAACGCTGGAGCGGTCGTGTCGACGTCTCCTACACCAACCTCGAGCTCGAATCGACGCTGCCGACCTTGTCGTTCTTCGACCATACGCAGACCAGCTTCACGCTGGGTCTGGCGGTCGGCTTCTGACCATGAGGACGCCGGGCTGGCTGCGGGGTTCCCTGGCCGTCGCGACCGTGGTGGTGGGACTGCCGCTACCCGCCGCCGCCACCAACCTGCCGCCCGGGTTCGTCGAACAACTGGTGGTGGACGGCCTCCCGGCCCCGACGTCCATGACCTGGGACCCCGAAGGCGCGATGTGGCTCGGGGGCAAAGAGGGGCACGTCTGGCGGCTGCGGGATGACCAGCTGGTCGAGATCATCAGGCTTCCAGTCAGTATCGAGGGGGAACGAGGCATACACAGCATCGCCATTGACCCCGACTTCCTCGAGAACCGTCACGTCTGGATCTACTACACGACGGCGGGACCGCAGGTCCGCAACCGGCTCGCCAGGTTCCGTAGCGTGGGCGACCAGTTGGTGGACGAGACGCTCCTGTTCGAGACCCCGGATCTGCTGGGCGAGTTCCACCACGGAGGGTGCGTCCGGTTCGCACCCGACGGCACCATCTTCCTGTCGACGGGCGACGACCTGCAGAACTCGTCCACGTCGCAGAACCCCGACGACGTGCGCGGGAAGATCCTCCACCTCAACCGCGACGGCACGCCGGCGGCCGACAACCCCTACCTGAACGGCGGCGGCGACCCGAGGGTCTGGGCGATCGGCTTCAGGAACCCCTGGCGGTTCAGCTTGCAGCCGGAGAGCGACAACCTCTTCATCGGCGACGTCGGAGACGAACGTTTCGAGGAGCTGAACATCGGTGTCGTCGGCGGCAACTTCGGGTGGGCTCTGGTCGAAGGCCCAGAGCCGGCCGGGGTCTCGGGCGTGACCTATCCGATTTACTCCTACGCGCATACGTCGGAGGACGGACACGCCATCATCGCCGGAGAGCACGCGGTGACGACGGACTTCCCGGAGGAGTTCGCAGGAAACTTCTTCTACGCCGACGCGGTCACGAACGAGATCTACCGGGTAGTCCTTGATCCGCTCAACCAGCCGGTCTCGGTCGACATCTTCGCTGACGATACGTCCGGCGCGCCGGTCGACCTTCGATTCGGGCCCGATGGCGCCCTCTACTACGCGGCCTTCGCCACCGGACAGGTGTTCCGGATCACGTTTTCCGGCAGGGACAACCGCCAGCCGATCGCTACCGCCACGGCGAACCCGGACAACGGTGACGCACTGCTGACGGTGACACTCAACGGAGCCGCGTCGTCAGACCCGGACGGGGACGCGTTGACCTACGCCTGGGATCTGGGAAACGGCAACCACGTCTCTGGCGCCGTGGTGACCACGACCTACGCCGCCGGCGCGTATCGGGCTCGACTCACGGTGACCGACACCGGTGGCGCCGCCCGCACCACGCCGGATCTCCGGATCGTCTCTGGCAATACGAGGCCCACGCCGGTGATTGAGGAGCCGGCCGAAGGGTATCGCTACACCGAAGGGGAGTTGATCCGGTTCAGCGGCACCGCGCTCGATCGTGAAGAAGGGCTCGTCCCCTGCGAACGGATGGTGTGGACCGTCATCTTCCACCACAAGGGCCACACCCACCCGTTCCTCGGCCCGATTCAGGGATGTCGCGGTCTGTTCGTGGTCAACTCGCACGGCGTCGAGCAGACGTTCTACGAGATCACGCTAGCAGCCGACGACCGCGGCGTCCCGCTCGGAGAAGCGGGCACGCTCAGCGGCACGAAGTCGATCTTCCTGTTTCCTCGCAACTAGTGCCCCGCGCGAGTGATTCGTGGTGCGCGGTCCACACCGGGCACTAGTCCAGAAGAAGCCGCACCATCGCCGCGGTGTCGCTGAAGTCCGCGACGACGGCGGCGCCGGTGGCTTCGAGCGCCGGCTGGTCGAAGGATCCGGTCGCGACGGCCACCGGCCTGGCCCCGGCTACTCGGGCGCACTGCACGTCGAGCGGGGTATCACCGATGACGACCACGTCGGCGGGCGCGACCACCTCCGCGCCCCAGCGCCGGGCGCGCTCGACGGCGATCGGCACCAGGTCGTCGCGTACCGGCGCATCGTCGCCGTAGGCGCCGAAATGGAAGTAGCGCCTGAGGTCGAAGTGCTCCAGCTTGATCTGCGCCGGCCGCGCAAAGTTCCCGGTGACCAGGCCACATCGAATCTCGGGCCGCTCGTCCAGTGCGGCCAGCAGGTCGGCCACGCCCGGCATCAGCCCCTTTCGGGGACCGGGAAAGTGAATCTCGTCAGCGAAGAGCTCGCAGTAGCGAGTGTGGAAGCGCCGTCGATCCGACTGGTCCGCCTCGACGCCGGCCCGCGCCAGCGCGTCGGTCAGGATGATCTCGTCGGTCTTACCGGAGACCGGCACATCATCGAACCCGCGGACCACCCCGAAGAGTTCTTCGAAGGTCTGCGTCAACGCACGATAGCCGGCCCTCCCGGAGAGCAGGAGGGTGCCGTCGATATCGAAGAGCAGGATCTTCTCGTAGACCGACGGCGAGCTCGTGGGGGATGCCGTGGGGGTCACTCGACACCCAACAGCCGATTGACCTCGTCGACGATCCGGTTGGACTCGTTGAACGCGGCCACGACGGCGCGAAGCGCAACGCCGTTGGCCAAGATGGCCAGCACCCCGAGCATCAAGTGGAAACCGGCTGGAATGACATTGGTGTCGACGCCGCCGCCGATGACGGCGGTCACCATGGTGACCGCCATCGCCACCGAGCCGAGTTTGAAGACCGGGGGGCGGACGGCGGACGCTCGGGCCACCGCGTCGGTCTCGAGGTCAGCTTCCTCCACCGCGTCCTTGATCGCGCGCACCTTGCCGATCAGATAGAACATGATCATCGAATAGGCGAGCAGCATGATCAGGGTGACGAAGATGGCGAGCGTCGCGTGCTGTAGAACCAGTTCCTGGCTGTCAGCCAGAAACCCGAGCGCGAAGCTGACCAGCAGCCCGACCAGCGATAGCACCGCGGCGGTGAGGAGCGCGGCGGACATCAGTTAGGACGCGCCCTGCGGGAGGCCTCGCGGCGCGGCTTCGCTTGCTTGTCGACCAGGAGCCGATACTCGGCGATCAGCAGGTCGAGGTGCTCTTTCTCTTCGTCGGCGAACTCCAGAAAGATACGCTTGCCCTCCGAATCCTCGAATCGCTCGCCATACCGTTTGAAGAACCGATGAGAACCGCGCTCGCATCGAATCCCGATCATCAGCGCGTCGAGATCGTCGGTCACCGAGTCCAGGTCGACCGCCCCCGACGCGAACAACCCGCTCGCCGCCCCCTTGAAGAACAGGAAACGGGGATACGTCTCGAGCTGCGGGTCTTCCTGTAGTAATTCCGCGTATCTGGCCTGCAGGGTGCCCAGGTGCTCGCCCTCTTCTTCGGCCAGTCGCTCGAACACGCCACGAGCGCGATCGTCCTTCACGAGCTTGGCGCCCCGACTATAGAAGTCGAGACCGCTCTGCTCGGTGGCAATCGCCATCTGCAGGGCATCCCGGGCGAACAACAGTTCGGTGGGCGCTCCAGGCACGGTCGGTTGCCGGCCGGCCTGACAGTCTTCGCAGGTCCCACGAATCTGCAGGACGCTCTGCGCCGCGTCGAATCCTCGCGCGCTCGCGATCTCTTCGAGCAGCACTTCAACGTCGGAACTGAGGAACTCGAACGACCGGCTGCAGGTGGTGCAGACCAGATGGAAGTGGCGAGGATGGCGGTAGGAGTGCTCGAAGCGGAAACGACCGTCCCCGAAGTCGACCTTGCGGGCAATCCCCGCGTCGACCATCCACTGAAGGGTGCGATAGACGGTGGCCCGGCTGATCTTCTCGTCCTCCTTCCTCATCAGGTCGACGAGGTCGTCGGCACTGAGGTGGCCGTCCTGATTCAGGAAGACGCTGACGATGCGATCCCGCTTGCTCGAACGCTTTCCGCCCTCTGGGCGCAGGCTGTCAAGATAGTCTGAGCGTGGGTCCATGCCGGCCGGGTCAGCGCCGTGGTGGCCGCGGTCTGTGCTAGACGTTGAACGACGACCCACAACCGCAGGTCGACGTCGCGTTCGGGTTCTTGATGGTGAACCCGCCGCCGGTCAGGTTGTCGACGAAGTCGACCTGCGCCCCGGTCAGATAGCGCATGCTGATCGGGTCCACGTACAACCGGATCCCGTTGGATTCAAAGACCTTGTCTGCCGCGGGGTCGCCCTGGCCTTCTTCGATCATCAGTCCATACTGGAACCCGGAACAGCCGCCGCCCTGGACGAATACCCTCAAACCGACCTCAGCCTTCTCGTCTTCGGCCATCAGCGCGGAAATCTTGGATGCCGCAGTCTCGGTCACGGTGATCAGTTCGGACATCGTGTGTAAACTCCTAGGTGGAACCCCGGAACGGGGCACCGCATTCATTATATCGGGGGGCTCGGGACCGCTTCAAGACGAGCAGGTACAATGGCGACGTTGTGTCGGCCTCTTCCGTCAACCTGAGCCAGATCGCCGAAGCGCGGTGGGCCGCCATCGGCCACGAGCAGCCGGGTTTGCAAGCCGCCGTCGCACTGCAGCGCCGTCTGGTCGAGCGAACCATCGCCGCGGTCAGCGACCTGACCGACGACGGTGTACCGCTCCTCGAGGTGGCGGCCGAGCCGGCGGCCGCCCGCCTGGGGGAAGGCCTCCCCTTCTTCCGTGGCGGCGCCTGGACGCTGCCCGTTGACCGGCTCGGTCCGCTGGTGGCGGCCACCTGCGACGACCTCGCGGCGGGTGGCGCCGGCGACGTCGCCCGAAACGTGCGCGCGTGCCTCGATGCGGGGCGGGTCGATATCGGATCGCTGCTCGCCGTCTCGCTCGACCGTAACCAGAACGCGATCCGCGAAAAGGCGCTCCACGAGAGCATCGCTCCAGACCTGCTCTGGCTGGCGGCGGAACTGGCGGCTGCCCCGGCGGCCCACGTCGCTACCAGGCAGCAGGCAGAGAGCGGCCCCACGCCCCTTCTCGACGCGCTCTCGCGCTGGAACCGAGGCTACTGCCCCGCCTGCGGTTCATGGCCGGCGTTCTCGGAAGAGGTCGGCCACCAGGCGCAGCTCCGTTGCAGCTTCTGTGGTCACGGGTGGCCGGTAGGCCCCGGCTGCGGCTACTGCGGAGGAGCGCCGGATCGGATCACCTGGTTGAAGGAGGATCCGTTGGCCCCTCGACGGGCCCAGGTCTGCGGCGACTGCGGCGGCTACCTCAAGCACCTGGTTCTGAAGCACCGCACGGCGTTCGAGTTGCTCCCGCTGGAAGACCTGGCCTCGACCACCCTCGACCAGCTGGCCGCACAGCAGGGCTACGGCCGCCCGGCGCTGCCAGACTTCGGCGACCCGCTTCGACACCCATGCGAAGCTGACGAACCGGCCCGGTAGGCGACGGCCAGGCCATCGTCGGCCGCTATAATCGGGCTATGCGCGTCAGCCTGCCGGGTGCGTTGCTGGCCGTGGTCACGACGCTCGGCGCCGCTCCGCTCGCCGCCCAGACGCTGCCCCACGCGCGGCTGTTTCCCCCCGAGGACCTCGGACAGCTCGAGCGACCCGACCGCGCGCTCTGGCAGAAACCTGACCAGATCATGGATTCGCTGAGCATCGCCGACGGCTCGCGGGTCGCAGACCTGGGCGCCGGTGGCGGCTGGTTTACGGTGAGGCTCGCTCGCCGCGTGGGCCCGAACGGCGTCGTGTATGCCCAGGACGTGCAGCCGGAGATGCTGGACGCCATCGAATACCGCGTCAATCGCGAAGGCCTCACCAACGTGGAAACCGTGCTGGGCACGACCGAGAGCCCGATGCTGCCCACCGCGCTCGATGCCATCCTGATCGTGGACGTGATCGGCGAAGTGTCCGATCCGGTCGCGTGGCTCGCCGATGCGGCACGAGCGCTCAAGCCACAGGGGCGATTGGGTATCGTCGACTTCACGAAGGAAGGCGGAGGCCCGGGGCCGCCCATGGAGGCACGGGTGGAGTTCGAGACGGTGGTCGACGCGGCCGTCGCGGCGGGACTGCGACTCCTCTCCCACGAGACGTTTCTGACCTATCAGTTCCTGCTCGTCTTCGGCCAGGACGAACCGACGCCGTCAACCGATCGGGCGGGCCCGTGAACAACCGCACGCCCCTCCCCGCACCCACCGCTTTGACCATTGCCGGAAGCGACTCGGGCGCGGGCGCCGGCATCCAGGCCGACCTGAAGACATTCGCCGCCCAAGGGGTGTATGGCACCTCGGCCATCACCGCGGTCACGGCTCAGAACACCCGGGGCGTGACCGCCATCGAGGCGGTGTCCCCCGATCTCGTCGTGTCTCAGATCTCGGCCGTGATCGACGATTTCCCGGTCTCAGCCATCAAGACCGGCATGCTCGCCACCCGCGACATCGTGGCGGCCGTCGCCGACCGCCTCCTCGAGATTCCCGAGACGCCGCTCGTGGTCGACCCGGTGCTCGTGTCGACGAGCGGGGACCGACTCCTCGACGACGACGCCATCGAGCTGATCCGCGACCGGCTGCTGCCGCGGGCCCATCTGGTCACGCCTAATCGACGGGAAGCGGAGGCGTTGACCGGGAGACAGCTCGCCTCGGCGAGGGAGGTCGCCGACGCGGCTCGTGAGCTGCTCGACCGCGGCGCTCGAGCGGTGGTGGTCACTGGCGGCGACCAGCACGGTCCCAACGCCGTGGATCTGCTGGTGGATCGCGGGGGTGAGCATCGTCTGTCCGCGCCTCGGATCGACAGCCGAAGCACGCATGGTACCGGCTGCACCTACTCGGCCGCGATCGCCGCTCGACTGGCCCTGGGCGAGGGCATGGACGCGGCCGTCTCACAGGCAAAGCGGTTCGTCACCAGGGCGATAGAGCAAGCCATCCCGCTCGGGGGTGGCCATGGACCGCTCGGTCACCTGCTCGTCAAATGAGCGACAATAGAGGGCGATGTCGACGACGCGCTACCGGGTAACGCACGACCCGTTGCGTCTCGACGATCTGATCGACGCGGTCACCGCGAGCCCCGACGGCGACGCGCCGCCGGGGCCGGGGGCGCTCTCGACGTTCGTCGGGCTGGTTCGGGACCACAACGTGGGTCGTCGCGTGCTCCGGCTGGAGTACGAAGGCTACGAACCGCTGGCCTTGCGGTCGTTCGAGTTGATCGGCCAGGAGACCGCCGAACGCTGGAACGTGCAGATGGCCCTGCATCACCGCCTCGGCGTCTTACAGATCGGTGAGGCCAGTGTGATGATTGCCGTGACGTCGCCACACCGGGCCGACGCCTTCGGCGCCTGCCGTTTCGTCATCGAGCGCATCAAGCAGATCGTGCCAATCTGGAAGCACGAGTTCTTCGAAGGCGGCGACGTCTGGATTGAAGGCGCCACCGCGGACCCCGATGACGACGGCGCGCGTGAGAGCGCCTACCGGCTGGCGAGCGCCGGCTAGGTCCTGACATGCAGGTCACCATCAGACTCTTCGCGCGACTTCGGGATCTGGCCGGCACCGGCGAGCTCGCGCGCGACGTCGAAGAAGGAGCGACCGTCGGCGCGGTGTGGAAGACGCTCGCCGGCGAGTTCCCGGCGCTCGCGGAGTATGAGTCGTCCATCTCGACCGCCGTCAATGCCGAATACTCGCGGATGGACTCGACGGTGTCGGACGGCGACGAAGTGGCGTTCCTGCCACCGGTTTCCGGTGGGTGACACATGTTCGAAAAGCTACAGACGATCGAAACGCGCTACGACGAGCTGATGACCTTGGTCAGCGATCCCTCAGTGCAGTCCGATCCCAATCAGTATCGGACCCACAGCAAGGCATTGTCCGAGATCCAGCCGATCGTCGAGCAGTTCCGCGAATACAAGACGGTGCTGGACGAGATCGACCAGGCGAAGGAGCTCGCCGACGGTGGCGACGCCGACATGCGCGAACTGGCCGAACAGGAGCTCGCCTCGCTCAAGGAACGTCGAGAAGCGCTGGTCACGGAGCTCAAGATCTTGATGGTGCCCAAGGACCCGAACGACGAGAAGAACGTCGTGCTGGAGATCCGGGCTGGCACCGGGGGCGACGAGGCCGGCCTGTTCGCGGGCGATCTGTTCCGGATGTACACCCGCTTCGCCGAACGTCAGGGGTGGAAAGTAGACGTGATGTCCACCAGCGAGAGCGGGGTCGGAGCGATCAAGGAAGTGATCGCCGTGATTGAAGGGCGTCAGGTCTACAGCCAGCTCAAGTACGAAAGCGGCGTCCATCGGGTGCAACGCGTGCCCACGACTGAAGCGAGCGGCCGGATTCACACGTCAACCGCCACGGTCGCCGTCCTCCCCGAAGCGGAGGAGGTGGACGTCAAGATCGAGGAGAAGGATCTGCGTATCGACACGTTCTGCTCGAGCGGCCCTGGAGGACAGAGCGTCAACACCACCTATTCCGCGGTTCGGATCACCCACCTGCCGACCGGACTGGTCGTGTCCCAGCAGGATGAGAAGTCGCAGATCAAGAACAAGGCGAAAGCGATGAAAGTGCTGCGGGCCCGTCTCTATGAGATCGAGATGGAGCGGCAGCATGACGAAATCGCCAGCAGCCGGAAGAGCCAGGTGGGCAGCGGTGAGCGCTCGGAGAAGATCCGCACCTACAACTTCCCACAGAACCGCGTGACCGACCATCGCATCGGCTTCACGACCCATCGTCTGACCGAGATGCTCAACGGCGACCTGATCGAGATCAGCGAGGCGCTGACCACGCACTACCGAGCCGAGCAGCTCAAGGACGTCGAAGCGGTCGCCGAACCGTGACGGGGTCCACCCGTCCCCCCACCCTGGCCGAGCGGGCTCACCGCGCGGCCCAGCTCCTGGTCGACGCCGGACTGCCGGACGACGACGCCAACCTCGACGCCGAAGTGCTGGCCCGCCACGTGCTGTCGTGGCCGCGCAGCCGCTATCTCGCGGCCCTGCGCGATCCGGTCCCGAGGGGACTCGACGGCGCCTACGACGCGCTGATCGCGAGGCGATGCCAGCGGGAACCGGTATCGCAGATTACGGGCCACCGAGAGTTCTGGAGCCGGAGCATGCGGGTCACCGGAAACGTCCTGACCCCCCGGCCCGAAACCGAGCTACTGGTCGAGGCGGCGCTCGACCTCGTGTCGCCCCACCGCGAGCTCAGCGTGCTCGACCTCGGCACCGGGTCGGGCTGTCTCGCAGTGACGCTAGCCGCGGAGCTGCCAGTCAGTCGCGTCACCGCCGTCGACCTGTCGCCGGCGGCGCTGGAAGTCGCACGCGACAATGCCATCCGTCATGAGGTCGCCGCGCGGATCGAGTTCGTCGAAGCCGACTGGACAGAGGGACTCGCCGGCGGCTTTCATCTGATCGTGAGCAACCCGCCATACATCCCGGAGGCTGACGTGGAGCAGCTCGAGCCAGAGGTTCGCGATTTCGAACCGCGGCTGGCGCTGGCGGCGGGCGACGACGGCTTCGATGCGATTCGCGTCATCGTGGCGGGCGGCCGCGAGCTACTGGCCCCGGACGGCCACCTGCTGCTCGAGCTCGGGGCTGGCCAAGCGGAAACGCTCGGGGCGCTCGTCGACGCGCGGGGCGGGTTGCGGGTCATCGACATCCGCGACGACCTGCAAGGGATCCCGCGCGCCGCCATCCTCGAACGGAGGTGAGTAGCGCTTCGGCGCGGGCGGCAGTCGCACTACACTCCTCGCATGTCAGACGACTGCCTGTTCTGCAAGATCGCACAGCACGAGATCCCGGCTACTCTGGTCCATGAGGACGACGAGGTACTGGCGTTCGAGGACATCAGCCCTCAAGCGCCGTTCCACGTCCTGGTCATCCCCCGTAAGCACATCTCGACCCTAAACGACCTCACCCCTGAGGACACCGCCCTGGTTGGCTCGCTGATCACCAGAGCCACCCAAATCGCCAAGGACAAAGGGCACGCGGAAGACGGTTATCGGACCGTGTTCAACTGCGGCCGGGGCGCAGGCCAGACGGTGTTCCACATCCACCTGCACCTGCTCGCAGGCCGCTCCATGACCTGGCCGCCCGGCTAAGGTGCGCACGGCGCGCCTCGCGGGCACGGCGTGGGGCGATGGGGCCCCACGAGTGACCGCGGGGGTTCGGGGCGAAGCCCCGAGGTAAAGAAGACGGGTAGAGGGCAGTTGCGCTAGAGGACGTCGGCGAGCGCGTGGAGGGTGTTGATGACCGGAACTTCTGGTGGAGAGTCGGTCGTCTCGCCGGCGCGGTCGAGCAGCACGGCTCGCATGCCGGCCTGGTGGGCACCACTGACGTCATGGCTCAGACTGTCGCCGACCATGAGTGCCTCGGCCGCATCGACGTCCAGCGCCCGGAGCGCCGCCTCGAAGATGCTCGGGTGCGGTTTCATGTAGCCGTGGTCCGAAGACGAGACGCCGGCGTCGATGAACGGGTTCAGGTCGAAGTGACGTCTGAAGGTGTCCAGGCAGCGATGGGTATTGGACACCAGCCCCAGCCGTAGACCGCGCGCACGCAGCCGTTCGAGCGCAGGCCGCACGTCGTCGTACAACGAGAAGTGCTGGCAGGCGGCCCACTCGTCGTAGACCTCTCGAGCGCACGCTTCGAGACCGGGGCCGCCGCCACCCATCTCCTGGAACAACCGTCGAACGTAGCGGACGAACATCTCGGGCCGGTAGGTGGGATCCGTCCCAACCTCGAGCTCTGGGGCAGCCGCGACGACCGCGTCCTCGAATCGAGACGGATCTACCGACAGGCCATGCCGGCGGCCGAACGCCTCGTAGCCCCCCGCGTCGAACCGAGCTCCGGGGTAGATGAGAGTGAAGTCGACGTCGAAGAGGACCGCCTTCACGGCGCGTCCTCACAGGGTCCGGCGATCGCGATGGCGGCCCGGTCGGTAGCCAGGGCGGCCCGTGCGGCGGCGGCCACCTCGTCGAGGGTGACGGCATCGACAAGCTCGGGCAGCCGCAGGTCATAGTCAAGCTCGAGACCGAACTGCTGGATGGTCTGCAGGAAGCGGGCGATTCCCGCGTTGGTCTCGAGCGAGCGTGGCATCTCACCGGCCAGATACTGCTTCGCGCTCACGAGCTCGCTCTCGGTGACGCCGTCCTGGGCCATCTCCTCGACCTCGACGTCGCCCACGATGACCAGCGTCGCGTTGTTGGGCCGATAGTGCCGGCGATAATGCCCATAGAGGTCGTCGCGACTCATGGCCTGCAGGTCCGCGATCCATCCGATGGTCGGATGGCGGTAGGGGTGCGCCTTGAACGCGGTTGCGGTCACCTGGATGTCCAGAAGCTGGTCGGGATCGTTCTCGCCGCCTTGCAGCTCGGAAATGATCACCGTCCGCTCGGCTTCGAACGCCTCCGGGGCGTAGAGACAGCGGTCCATCCACTCAGCTTCGAGCGTCAACATCTGGTCGAGCGCGTCTCGCGTGGCGGTGGACACATAGGTGGTCTGGTCGATCCAGGTGTAACCGTTCCAGAAGCCGCCGAACCGATCGATCACATCCTTGAACTCCTCCTGGGAGATACCCTGGGTTCCCTTGAAGTTCATGTGCTCGACCCAGTGCGAGGCGCCGGTCAGGCCGGCCGACTCGTCTCGGGAACCAACCTGATACCAGCACCACACCGAGACCAGGGGAGCCACGTGCGATTCCTACACGAGCACTTTGAGACCGTTGTCGAGATGGACCGCGTGAGGGGTCGGTAGCGCCCCTTGTCGGGGATCGGCAGGCAGAGACACGGCGTCAATTATACAGAGCGTCTTCCCGGTGGTCGGGCGGCCGCCGGGCGGCCCGAAGGCATGCACTACAATGGGAGGATCAGCAGGAACCACTGATGTCTGACTGGAAAAAGACGCTCAATCTGCCCCAAACCGACTTCCCGATGAAGGCCAATCTCCAGACGACGGAGCCGGCCGCCATCGCCCGGTGGGACGAGATGGGCCTCTACGAGCGGATTCGAAGCCAGCGCGCGGGCGCGCCGCGCTTCGTCCTGCACGATGGCCCACCGTATGCCAACGGGCAGATTCACATCGGGCACGCGCTGAACAAGATCCTCAAGGACGTCATCGTCAAGTCCAAGACGATGGCTGGCTTCGACGCTCCCTATGTCCCGGGCTGGGACTGTCACGGTCTGCCGATCGAACTCAAGGTCGACAAGCAGCTTGGCAAGAAGAAGCGTGAGCTCAGCGTCGCCGACTTTCGGCGGGCCTGCCGCGACTACGCACAGGAGTTCGTCGAGCTCCAGGGCAAGGACTTCCGTCGGCTCGGTGTCCTCGGCGCCTGGGACCAGCCGTATCTGACGATGACCCCGGAGTATCAGGCCGCCATCGTGCGCGCCCTGGGCCGGTTTGTCGAACAAGGGACGGTGTACAAGGGCAAGAAGCCGGTCCACTGGTGTCTGCACTGCCGGACCGCGCTGGCCGAGGCCGAGGTCGATTACGAGGAGCAAACTTCTCCGTCCATCTACGTCGAGTTCCAGCTTCGCGACGAAAGCGCTCGCCTGCTCGCCGAGCGGGCTCCGGCGCTGGCGGACCGGGCGGTCTCGGTCCTGATCTGGACCACGACGCCATGGACCATCCCGTCGAACCTGGCGGTGGCGTTTCACCCCGGATTCGACTACGCCGCCTATGAGGTGGACGGGACGGCCGTGATCCTGGCCGAGTCGCTGGCCGAATCGGTTGGCGAGATCATCGGACGCGACCTGTCGAACAAGGTGGCGAGCTTGAAGGGGCGCGACCTCGAAGGCCTTCGCTTCCGTCATCCGCTCTATGACCGGGATTCGGTTGGCGTACTGGCCGACTACGTGACGCTGGAGCAGGGCACGGGCGCGGTCCACACCGCCCCTGGTCACGGTGCCGACGACTACGCGACGGGAACGCGCTACGGGCTGGAGATCTATGCGCCCATCGGGCACTCCGGCCGGTTCGACGACGATGTCGAGACCGTCGGGGGCGAAAAGGTCTTCGACGCCAACCCGAAAGTCGAGGCGGCGCTGGCCGAGCGAGGGCGCTTGTGGCACCGGGACACTGTCGACCACACCTACCCGCACTGCTGGCGCTGTCACCGGCCGGTCATCTTCCTCGCCACCTGGCAGTGGTTCATCGCCATGGACCGGGACAACCTTCGAGGTCGGGCGCTCGCCGCCGTCGAGGGAGTGGAGTGGTTCCCCGCCTGGGGCGAAGAGCGTATCCACAACATGCTGGCGAATCGGCCCGACTGGTGTATCTCACGCCAGCGCTCCTGGGGCGTGCCGATCCCGGCCGTCTACTGCACCGGATGCCGGGAAGCGGTGCTGACGCCGGAGCTGACCGAACGCGCCGCCGTGGTCTTCGCAAAGCACGGCGCCGATGCCTGGTATGAGCGCGAACTGAGCGAGTTTCTTCCCGACGGGCTGCGCTGTCCCGAATGCGACGGCGCCGACTTCGAGCGAGAGCGCGACATCCTCGACGTCTGGTTCGACTCCGGGTCGAGCCACGAAGGCATCCAGGGCGATCACCCCGAGCTCGGCTGGCCTTACGACGTCTATCTGGAGGGCAGCGACCAGTACCGCGGCTGGTTCCACAGTTCACTGCTCGTGGGCCTGGGCACCAGAGACGCGGCCCCGTACCGCCAGGTCATCACCCATGGGTTCGTGGTGGATGAGGCGGGCCGGAAGATGTCGAAGTCGGTGGGCAATACCATCGAACCACAGGCGGTCATCGAAAAAAGCGGAGCGGAGGTGCTCCGCCTGTGGGTCGCGATGGTCGACTACCGTGAGGAGGTTCGGATCGGCCCCCACATCCTCGCGCGGATCATCGAGGCCTATCGGAAGATCCGGAACACGCTCCGGATCCTGGTCGCGAACCTGTATGACTTCGATCCGACCCGAGACGCGCTCGACCACGACCAGCTGACCGAGGTGGACCGCTACGCTCTCAGCCGGTACGGCGAGGTGGCGACAAACGTGCTCCAGGCCTACGACGCCTATGAGTTCCAGACGGTCGTGCACACGCTCAACCACTACCTCACGGTGGACGTGAGCGCCTTCTACGTGGACATTTCGAAGGACCGGCTCTACACCTTCGGCCCGGACACGCCGGAGCGTCGGTCGGCGCAAACGGCGATCTATACGATCGTCGACGGCCTAACCCGACTCTTCGCGCCGATCCTCCCGGTCACCGCCGACGAGCTCTGGCGCGCGCTCCCGGCCGCGAGCGAGGAGAGCGTACACCTGGCCGACTTCCCGACCGGCCTCGACAAGCTGGTCGACGCTGACCTTGCCAAACGCTGGGCTCGACTGCTCGATGTCCGGAACGCCGTGAACGGAGAGCTGGAGAAACTGCGACAGGCCAAGGTGGTAGGCACCTCGCTCGAAGCGTCGGTCTCCCTCACCGCCGAGGGCGCACTCTCCGAGCTGCTGACTCGGTACGAAGCGGACCTGCCGATGCTCTTCATCACGTCCGCCGTCACCGTCGAGTCCGGCATCGTCGGGAGGGATGGCGACGACGACCCCACGGTGCACGCGGAGGCCGACGGACGGGTCCGGATCGGGGTCACCCGGGTCGACGCGTCCCGTTGCCCACGGTGCTGGCGCTGGGTACGTCCGGCTGGTGCGGAGAACGACGAGGATCTGTGTGCGCGCTGCGCCGACGCCTTGTCGGCTGCCGCGGCCCCGGTTGCCTGACAGGTCGCGATGGGCTCAGACTCGAGCGTTCCGGCGGTGAGCACGGCCCAGGTGGAGGCCGAGTCGACACCACTCCCTCCCAGCTGGGTCACCAGACGGGTGATGACCATCGTGGCCGTGGTCATCCTGGTCGCGGATCAGCTCACGAAGTACGCCGTCCGTACCCAGATCGCGCTCCACGACTCCATCGAGGTGATCCCGGGGCTGTTCAACCTGGTGCATGTCCGGAACACGGGCGCGGCGTTCGGGTTTCTGAACTCGGCCACCATGGAGAACAAGCAGCTGCTCATGACCGCGATCGCGCTGGTCGCGCTGGGAGCGATTTCGCTCTACGCCTCACAGGTGAGCTCCCGGGAGACACTGTCGCGCGCGGGACTTGCTCTGATCCTCGGCGGCGCCCTCGGCAATCTCGTCGACCGCGCCTCGGTCGGCTACGTGGTCGACTTCGTCGACGTCTACTGGGGCTCGTGGCACTTCTGGGCGTTCAACGTCGCCGACTCAGCCATCACGGTCGGCGCCTGCCTGCTCATCCTCGACATGTTCGTCTCTGGCGGAAACGATGTATCCACTCCTGTTTGAGCTGGGCCCCCTCAGCATCTACAGCTACGGCGTGCTCCTGGCAACCGCCTACATCGTCGGGCTGCAATTCGCCCTTCGCCGAGCCAACCAGGCCGGCCTCAATGGCCAGCGGGTCATGGATCTCGGCATCTTCGTGATCATTAGCGCGCTGGTCGGCGCCAAGCTGATGCTGTTCCTGGTGGACATCGACCGGTTCACGAGCGATCCGGCGGAGTTGATGGTCCTGCTCAAGTCCGGCGGTGTGTTCTACGGCGGGCTCCTGCTCGCCGTCCCGGTCGCCTGGTGGTACATCCGCCGACATCGGCTCCCGCTCTGGACCACCTGTGATCTGTTCGCCCCCGGCATCGCGTTGGGACACGCGGTCGGACGCATGGGGTGCCTGCTGGCCGGGTGCTGCTATGGCAACGCGACCGACCTGCCCTGGGGCATCACCTTCAACAGCACCTTGGCGGCCGCCAACGTCGGGACACCGCTCGGCGTCGCCCTTCACCCGACCCAGGTCTACGAGGCGATCGCGGAGCTGCTCGTGCTGGGCGTGCTACTCCTGGGAGAGCGTCGCTGGAAGCCCTTCCCGGGACGCACCTTCTGGACCTATCTCCTGCTCTACCCGATCGCGCGGATCATCATCGAGTTCTATCGAGGCGACCCGCGTGGCATGGTCTTCGACACGCTTCCGACCTCGCAGTTCCTTTCGAGCATGATTATCCCCGTCAGCATCATCATGCTGGTCTACCTCGGCCGACGCGCCGGCTCCCCGGACCCGAGCTCTCGGGCACAGCAGAAACGCGCCGCCTGAGGGGAGGTCTGGTCGGGCCAGATGAGTCCCACCGAACAACCGTCCCTCGAAGTCACCGAGGAGCACGAAGGCACCCGACTGGACCACTACATCACGGCGATGCTTCCGGGCACGTCCCGGTCGCGGGTGCAGCGGCTCATCCGCGACGGTCACGTCCAGCTGAATCAGAAGCAAGCGAGGGCGAGCCACGCCGTACACGCCGGCGATCTGGTGGACCTGGATATTCCCGAGCCGGCGCCGGCGACCCCGGCGGCCGAGGATCTCCCGCTCGAGATCCTGCACGACGACCCGGACCTGGTCGTGGTAAACAAGCCAGCAGGCATGGTGGTGCACCCGGCCGCGGGGCACGACCGAGGGACGCTGGTGAATGCGCTGCTCCACCACGTGCAGGGACTCAGCGGCATCGGCGGCGAGCAGCGCCCCGGCATCGTCCATCGTCTCGACCGCGGCACGTCCGGCGTGATGGTTGTCGCCAAGCACGATGCCGCCCACCTCGAGCTGTCGCGGCAGTTCGCTGACCGCGAGATCGAGAAGGCCTACGTGGCGCTGGTCTGGGGGCTCATCAACACCGGCCGACGGGTCGACGCCCCGCTCGGGCGAGACCCCGTCCATCGCCAGAAGATGTCGACCCGGGCGCGCCGAGCTCGTTCGGCGGTGACCAGAATCACCGGCACGGAGCGTCTGCGCGGGCTGACGCTCGCGATGATCGCCATCGCCACCGGTCGAACGCATCAGATCCGAGTGCACCTCAACAGCATCGGGCATCCGGTGGTCGGCGACTCGGTCTACGGCGGCGTCCGAAAGCACCTGGCCGCGGATCACCGGGTGTTGGGCACGCTCGACCGCCCCTTCCTCCACGCCTACCGCCTCGGTTTCGTGCATCCTCGGGATGGCCGGCGGGTGGAGTTCACCGCGCCACTGGCCGACGACCTGCAGGCGGTACTGGACGTGCTCCGGGCCCGACGTGACCGAGCGGAACGATGACGACAGCGAAGCTCAGCGGAAAGACCGTCTTCAGCGGCCGGGTGTTCGACGTAGACGCGGACCAGGTGCGTCTACCGCACGGCCCGACCACCACGCTGCACGTGATCCGACACCCGGCGTCGGTCGTGCTGGTCCCTCTGCCAGACCCTGACCACGTGATTCTCGTGCGCCAGTATCGCTACGCCATCGACCGCTGGCTGTGGGAGCTGCCGGCCGGAAGCGTAGATCCCGGTGAGTCTCCGGACGACGCCGCGCGACGAGAATGCCACGAGGAGATCGGGCAGCGACCGGGCCGGCTGGAGCAGGCCGCGCAGCTCTATCCCACCCCGGGCTATTGCGACGAGCTGATGATCTTCTACCGTGCGACCGACCTCTACGAGCCCACCGAACCGGCCAGCCCCGACGAAGACGAGGACCTGGAGATCCACACCTTCACGCTGGCCGACGCGCGGGCGCTGGTCGCATCTGGCGAGGCACCTGACATGAAGACGGCGGTCGGCCTGACGATGGCGTAACGATGCCCGAGTTGCCAGAAGTTGAGCGAGCGCGACGGCTCGCGGCGCGGGTTGGAGTCGGGAAACGCATCGTCCGGGTATGGTGCGCGAAGGACCCGATCGTCGTCGACGGCACGACGCCGGCGAAGATGAAACGTACGCTGCTCGACCGCGCGATCACGGGAGCCGGTCGGCGAGGCAAGTACTTCTGGCTGGAGCTGGACCGCCGTCCGTGGCCACTGTTTCATCTGGGCATGACCGGCGATCTCCGCAGCAGAGACGAAGCGCCGACCCAGCTCGAATCGAGTCCGCGCACGCCCGAGACAGGCTGGCCACCTCGTTTCGCCAAGTTGCGACTCGAGTTCGACGACGGCGCAGAGCTCGCCTTCACCAACAAGAGACGGCTCGGCCGACTCCGCCTCCGGGAAGATCCCCTCACCACGCTCCCGATCAGCCGACTGGGTTTCGACCCGCTGACGGATCTGCCGGACCCCCGCAGATTCGCTGATCTCCTGTCGGACCGCAGTGGCGTCCTGAAGTCAGTGCTTCTCGACCAGGGCTTCGCCGCGGGCGTCGGCAACTGGATCGCCGACGAGGTGCTCTTTCAAGCCAGGCTCGATCCGCGCCGTCGGGCCAACACCCTGACCCAGAGCGAGACCGGGAAGCTCAGGAGCGCCTTGAAGCGAGTGGTGACGAGGGCGGTCGCCGTCGATGCGGACAAGACCCGGTTTCCCCGAAGCTGGCTGTTTCACCAGCGATGGGGGAAACCGCGTGATGCCCGGATCGGCGGGGAGCCGATCGAGTTTCTGACCCTTGGTGGCCGCACCACGGCGTGGGTGCCCACCCGACAGCGATAGTGCCCGAGTGGCCTTCTATTGCACGGTGCCGTGCACTTCGGGCTCGTCACCTGACTCGGTCACATCGGGCCGAGCCGTCGCCGGCTGCAGCGCCAGCTGCAGCACGTCGTCGATCGTCGACACGAAGTGAATGGTGAGCTCACGCCGAAGGTCTTCGCTGAGGTCTTCCTTCACGTTCTTCTCGTTCTGCTTGGGAAGAATCACCTCGAGCAACCCATGACGTCGTGCGGCGAGCACCTTCTCCTTGATGCCACCGACGGGAAGCACGTGGCCGGACAAGGTGATCTCTCCGGTCATGGCGATGTCGCCACGAACGGGACGGCCGGTCAACTCTGACGCCAGCGCCGTCGCTATGGTGACCCCAGCCGAGGGGCCGTCCTTGGGAATAGCCCCCGACGGCACGTGGAGATGGAGCTCGGCGTTCTGGTAGAAGTCGGGATCCACTCCGTAGGCTGCCGTCTGCCCGCGGAACCAGGACAGTGCGGCACGCGCCGACTCCTTCATGACATCGCCCAGGTGGCCGGTGAGCGTCAACGATCCCTTTCCTGGCATCCGAGTGGCCTCGACAAACAGCACGTCTCCGCCGGCCGGGGTCCAGGCGAGCCCCAGCGCCACGCCAGGGTTCCGGGTCCGCTCCGCCACTTCCTCGTCCTGGAACCGAGGCGCCCCCAACAGTTCGGTCACGAGCTCGGGCGTGATCTCCACCGCCTCGGTGTCGCCTTCGGCATGCCGCCTCGCCACCTTCCGGCAGAGGGAACCGACCTCGCGTTCGAGGTTCCGGACGCCGGCCTCGCGGGTATAGCCCAGGACCACGCTCCGCAGGGCGTCATCGCTGAAGCTGATCAGCTCCGGGGTGAGCCCGTGGTTCTCGATCTGGCGCCCGACGAGGTGCTCCTTGGCGATCAGCAGCTTCTCCTCTTCGGTATACCCCGGAAGCTCCAGCACCTCCATCCGGTCGCGCAGTGGCGGCGCGATCGGGTCGAGCACGTTGGCGGTCGTAATGAACAAGACCTCCGACAGGTCAAACGGCACATCGAGATAGTGGTCACGGAACGTGTTGTTCTGTTCCGGGTCCAGCACCTCGAGCAACGCCGACGACGGATCGCCGCGGAAGTCGGCGCCCAGCTTGTCGATCTCATCGAGGATGAAGACCGGGTTCTTTGACTCGGCGCGACGCAGGCCCTGGATGATCTGACCTGGGAGCGCACCGATATAGGTGCGGCGGTGCCCGCGAATCTCCGCTTCGTCCCGCATGCCGCCGAGCGACACCCTGACGAACTTGCGATCGAGCGAACGCGCGATCGACTTCGCCAGCGAGGTCTTTCCCACACCCGGTGGGCCGACAAAGCAAAGAATGGGCCCCTTCATGTTGGGATTCAGCTTCCTGACCGCCAGATACTCGAGGATGCGGTCCTTCGCCTTCTCCAATCCGGTGTGGTCCGAGTCCAGGACGTCCTTCGTCCGTGGCAGCTCGATCACCTCTTCAGTCCTGGTGTCCCAGGGCAGCGCGATCAACCAATCGAGATAGGTGCGTGACACCGTGTACTCGGCGGCAGCCACCGGCATTCTCGACAACCGGTCGAGCTCTCGCAGCGCCTCCTTCTGGACCGCCTCCGGCATCCCGGCCGCCTCGATCTTCTCCTTGAGCTCTTCGATCTCCTTGGCCTGGTCGTCGGTCTCACCCAGTTCCTTCTTAATGGCCTTCATCTGCTCACGCAGCAGATACTCCCGCTGGCTCTTGCCAACCTCGGACTGCACCTCGGACTGGATCTTCGAGCCCAGTTCCAGCACCTCAAGCTCTTTGATCAAGGTGCGGTTCAAGGTCTCCATTCGCGTCCGGACATCGAGCGTGCCGAGCACTTCCTGCTTGGTGGATGTCTGGATCGTCGTGAGGCTGGACGCGATGAAGTCGGCCAGTTTGCCTGGCTCGGTGATGTTGCCGACCAGCGCTTGCAGGTCGTCGGAGAGCAGCGGCGACAGCGACACGACCTGCTGGAAGTTGTTCTTGATGTTCCGCTGAAGCGCGTCGACTTCGAGCCGGTCCTCGTCTCGGCTGACCTCGTCCTCGACCCGCACCCGGGCCCGAATGTAGGGCTGGGTGTCCAACACCTCCTCCAGGTGCAGGCGGGTCTGCCCTTGGACGATGAGCCGGAGCGTGCCATCCGGCAGCTTGAACATCTTGTGGATGTGGGTGGCGGTGCCAACCTCGTAGAGGTCTTCCTGCGTCGGTTCTTCGGTCCCCGGCTCGAGCTGGGTAAACACGCCGACCAATCGACTGTCGGCGATCGCCTCTTCGATCAGGCGCACCGAACTCTCGCGGGCAACGGCCAGCGGCATGAACGAGTTGGGGAACAGCACCGTGTCTCGTAGCGGCAACACGGGCAGCTCGGACGGAACCGTCAGCGGGCGTTCCACATCCTCTTCATCGAGAAACTGATGCTCGTCGGTCATGGTGCAAATCTCCTTACTTCCGTGGGGCTCGGTGTTGAGCACCTGCGACGGATAGGTACACCGATCCCACGGCCGGATCGGTCCCCAGCCTGGGGACGTCTCGCATGCGGTCATTCCGCGAGACCGCGCGCGCCACACCGGTGGTCTGAGCGGCCCCGCCCGCGCGGGCGGGGCTGATGTCGTCGGAGTGTACCCCGAACCGGGTCGGGGGTAATGTGCCGCTGCCGGTCATCCGGCGTCGGCGAACGAGGATCAGCTCGAGGGAGCGCCGAAGAGCGAAACGGCCTTGCTGCGAGACTCGAGCACGCGCTCACGGTTGAGCTCGGTCTCGCGGACTTCCTCGCAGTCCTTGCACCGCGCGGCGAAGGGCAGGGCCCGAAGCCGCTGTCCGGCGATCTCGTCTCCACACTCGTAGCAGTAGCCGTAAGTGCCTTCCTCGAGACGAGCCAGTGCCGAACCGATCTTGTTCAGCGTCTCCGCCTTCATCTGGATGAGCGCGAACTCCATGTCATCCTGGATGTCAGACTCCGAAGTCTCGGAGGCATCAGCGATCCGGTGAGTGCTCGCCTGCGTGGCCTCGGTCCGGACATGCCGGATCTTGTCCTTGACCTCTCCGGCAATCTCGTCGCGCCGCTCCTCGAGGATACGACGGAGCTCGTTATATCGATCATCGTTCATGCCATGCGTCTTCGTTCTCATGATACGGCTCCTTCTCGCCCGACCTGCTTGGGTTCCATGCTCGGGATCGTGTCGGATCGAAGCCCCGATTCCAGTAGTCCTTAAAGCAATTTAGATACCAGGACACGACTGGCGGCCACGCCAGACGGATCCATCTCTTACGAACGAATTGGGTTGGGATTCGGGAGGGGGAGGGAGGGACGCTGAGGGTTGTGGATGGCCTTCAGGGATCCCGCTCGCCCAGCCGAGTCCACGCTATCTGACTCATTTACTGAGCTTTACCAGTCCGGTGTGGCGAAAGCTCTTGCCCCCGCCATCCGGTGTCGATCTCTTAGACGACGAACCCACTGGTTCAGTTCCAGATTTCTTCCGCCACGAGTGTCACCTAGAGGTGACAGTCGACCCAAATGCTTACGGGATCCGAAGTCCGTTGTTGTTGTGTCCTGACGGACTGACGGCGTCCGGAGCCGGCGACCCCACGCGACGTCACGAGGCGATTGACCGGCGGCGCGGGCGTGTGCCAAGCTGAGCCATCTAAATCACGATCATGGCATCCAAGACCTGTCCACTGTGCGAGAAGCGACGCGGGAAGCGTTCCTGCCCGGCCATCGGCGCACAGATCTGTGCAGCGTGCTGTGGTTCCAAACGGCTGACGGAGATCCAGTGCCCGTCAGATTGCACCTATCTTGTGTCCTCCCAGACACATCCGCCAGCGGTCGTACAACGCCAGCAGGAACGTGACGCCAGGTTCCTCCTCCCGATCATCTCCGGACTGGGACAACGCCAGTATCAGCTGTTCTTCCTGGTCCAGGCGACGCTCCACCGGCTGGCCCAGTCAGACGAGTTCTCGGTGGACGACGCGGTCATCAGAGACACCGCGCAGTCGCTCGCCTCCACCTATGAGACGGCAAGCAAGGGCATCATCTATGAACATCGCGCCACGACGCTCCCCGCCGAGCACCTCGCCCGCGAACTGAAGCCCCTGCTCGAAGGGCAGGACGGTCGCGTCCCGGTCGCTCGGGAAAGCGACCTCGTGGAGATCCTGCGTCGAATCGAACGGGCCGCCTCGGCGGCAAAGAATGTCCTCGACGGTGGCGACCGCGCGTATCTGGATCTCGTGGGCCGACTGCTCCGCCCCGTACCTGGACAGAACCCTCCGACCGGCGGCGGGACCACGCCCGCGGCGGACGACGAGGGACCGTCCGTGATCATCCCCTAGCCGCCCATGTGGCCAAGCGTGTTCAGTGCGTCACGGGCTGCTATCGAGGAATCTCTCTGATACAATTGGGAGTTTGGACCTCGATAGAGAGAGCACTGATGGCGAAGCGTTGTGAGATTTGTGGAAAAGGACCTGCTGCGGGGCGAAACGTCAGTCACGCCCACAACGTGACCCGCCGGCGGTTCCAGGCGAACATTCAACGGGTCAAGGCTGTCGTGAACGGCGGCGTCAAACGGATCCGGGTATGCACTCGCTGCATCCGGTCCAACAAGGTCGTGAAGGCCGCCTGACCGCGCCTCCCCGTGCCTTCCGCTGTTCAGACCGACGAAGCCCCGGCGGCGATTGGGCCCTACTCGCAGGCCATACGGGCCGGCTCGCTGCTGTTCATCTCCGGCCAGATCCCACTCGACCCGGCCACCGGCGACGTCGTCGACGGTGACATCGCGGTGCAGACCAGGCGGGTCATGGAGAGCTTGGGCGCCATTCTCAAAGCCGCTGGCGCCGATTTCGGCCAGGTCGTTCGTACCACGATCTTCCTCACGGACCTGGGTAACTTCGGCCAGGTCAACGAGGTCTACGGCAGCTGCTTCGGAGACCCTCCACCAACTCGGGCCACCGTCCAGGTGGCGGCGCTGCCCAAAGGGGTCGGCGTCGAGATCGACGCCATCGCCTACCTCGGCTAACGCCCTAGGAGGCTGCTGCAATACCAGCCCGGCGCCGGTTTCTTGGCGAGGGTGTCGTCTAGCAAGGCGCGGGCGAAGGAGCAGACTGGTAGTCTGTGACTGAGCTCGCAACACCGCTAGACGGAAGCCTCGCCGAGAAACCTAGCGCATCATCCGCTCGACCTCGACCACACCCTGCACGCCTCGGATCACCTTGATGATCCGTTGCAGGTGCTTGAGGTCCGCGATCTCCATGGTGACGACGATCCGACCGTGGTGGTCGCTGGTCGTGGCCTCCACCTTCAGCATGTTGGTCTTCAGGCCGGCGATCTTGGTGGTGACATCCGCCAGGATGCCCTGACGATCCTCGACCTGAATGCTGAGCCTCACCACGAACCCGGCAGCGTCACCCTCTCGGTCCCAGACCACGTCGATACGCCGCTCCGGGTCGTACAACAGGTTGAGCACGTTTGGACATCGCGCCGCGTGGACCGAGACCCCCTTCCCCCTGGTCACGTACCCCACGATCTTCTCGCCTCGAATCGGATTGCAACAACGGGCGCGAAAGACGAGCAGGTCATCGAACCCCGTGACCTTGACCTTGTCCTCGCCGCGCCGGAGCATCCGGCGCACCACGGTACCGATGGACGGCGTCCCAGATTTCTCCTCGAGTTCCTTCGGCACCAGCTTGGCCAGCACCGAACGCGCGGGCACCTTGCCATAGCCGATGGCCGCAAAGAGGTCGTCCTCCTTCTGCGCCCCGAACTCACCGGCCACCCGGACCACCGCTTCCGGCTCGAGCACCGCCTTCGCGCTCACGTCGAAGCGACGAAGCTCCTTGTCGAAGAGCTTCCGGCCCAGTTCGACGGCCCGCACCTTCTCCTCAGCATGGATGAAATGCTTGATCTTGTTCCGGGCGCGCGAGGTCACGACGATGTTGAGCCAGTCGCGGCTGGGGGTGTGCCCCGGAGCAGTGACGACCTCGACGATGTCTCCACTCTCGAGTCTGGTGCGCACGGGCACCATCCGACCGTTGACCCGAGCGCCCACGCACTGATGACCGACGTCGGTGTGAATCGTGTACGCGAAGTCGATCGGCGTGGCTCCCCGGGGCAGCGCCTTCACCTCGCCCTTCGGCGTGAACGTGTAGACCTCCTCGGGGTAGAGATCCACCTTGAGGTTGTGGATGAACTCGCCAGGGTCGCGCCCCTCCTGCTGCCACTCCAGCAGCTGACGGAGCCAGGCGAAATGCTGTTCGTCCGGCTTCACTCCGATGCGCCCTTCTTTGTACTTCCAGTGTGCGGCGATACCCTCCTCGGCGACGGCGTGCATCGCCATCGTCCTGATCTGTACCTCAAACGGCACCCCCTGCTCGCTGACGACCGAGGTGTGCAGCGACTGGTAACCGTTGGCCCGCGGCATCGCGATGAAGTCTTTGAACCGCCCGGGCACCGGCGACCACGTCTGGTGGATGATGCCTAGCGCCGCGTAGCAATCCCGTTCCGACTCGGCGATAACCCGCAACGCGATCAGGTCGTAGACCTGCTCCAGAGAGATGCGCTGGCGCTTGATCTTCTGGTGGATGCCGTAGAGCCGCTTGATACGCGACTCGATGCGCTCGAACGGTATCTGCGCCTCAGTCAGCGTCCGCTCGAGCGTCCGGCGCAGCTCGGTCACCACGCTCTGGGTCGCGCGCCGCCGACGTTCGACCCACGCACGGGTGGTCTCGTACGCCTTCGGGTCCAGATGCTTGAACGCCAGCTCCTCGAGCTCGTTCTTGACCTTCTTCATCCCGAGCCGATGGGCAATAGGCGCGTAGATGTCGAGGGTCTCCTGGGCCGTCTTGAGGCGACGGTCCTCGGGCATGTGATCAAGCGTGCGCATGTTGTGCAGCCGGTCAGCCAGCTTGACCAGGATGACGCGGATGTCATCCACCATCGCCAGGAGCATCTTGCGGAAGTTCTCCGCCTGCCGCTCCTCGCTCGAAGAGAACGGAATGGTGCTGATCTTGGTGACGCCCTCGACAACGTGCGCCACCTCGGCCCCGAACAGCTCTTCCACCCGGTCGATCGACGTCAGGGTGTCTTCAACGACGTCATGGAGTAGTCCAGCGGCGATCGCCACGTCGTCCAGACGCATGTCGGCCACCAGCGAAGCCACCTCGAGCGGATGAGTGACGTAGGGCTCGCCTGAACGCCGAGTCTGACCGGCATGCTCGGTGGCCGAGAAGTCGTAGGCGCGTCGCAGCAGATCGGTGTCAGCGTCCGGGTGCGACACCTTCGCCTTGTCCGCCAGACGCTCGAAACTGATCATCAGAAGTAGGGTACAGCGAAAGGGCCGGACCGCATCCGCGGCCCGGCCCAGTCTGGAACCGATACGTTCCGGAAGGATTCTAGCCGGCTACGCCGGAACGCTGCTGCTCGAGCAGCTGCTCCGCGCGATCCCTGAGCGCGTCCGCCTCCTCGATGAGGGCTTCGCGCTCGTCGAGGTCGTCAGTCAGGTTCGCCTGCAGACGCATGAGGATGTTCTTGTAGGTGATCGCCTCGACGTAGTCGGGGTTGATCGCCAGCGCCTTCTCGAGCTCGCCGAGCCCGAGCATGACGTACTCCATCTCCTCGTCATCGCTCAGTCGGAAGTCACGGAACGCCTTCTGCCAGTAGAAGGTCCCGATCGTGTAGAACGCCTCGGGATTGTCGCTCTCGATCGCGGCCCGCGCCTTGAGCGACTCGATCGTCTTCTCGAAGTTCTCGTTCCGATCGTAGAACCCGGCCATCTGCATGTGGACGGCGGAATCGTCGCTCCGCATGTCAAGCACCTGCAGGAGGATCTCCTCCGACTCGTCGTAGAGGCCGGAATCCTCATACAGCTGCGCCAGCTGGAAGTAGGTGTCCGGATTCTCCGGATCCTCCGCAATCAACTGTCGCAGCACCGGCTCCGACTTGCCAGGCTCGTTTGCCTTGTCCGGACCGAAGGCTGCGATCAGATACTGCATGGCCAGCGTGCGCAGAATCGGATTGGGCTGCCGATCGTGAGCAGTGATGTAATTGTCGATCGCCAGCTCGAGCATCTGGTCGTTCTCAGGCTCGCCGCGCTGCGACGGACGATAGAGCTGGTCGTAGCTGTTGCCGAGATAGAAGTAGACGTCGACCATGTCCGGGTCGTTCGCCAACACCTCGCCATACAGTTCGACCGCACGCTCATAGTCGCCGCGCTGATACTGCGTGTGAGCGTCCTTGACCACACGCAACGCCCTGAGGCGCTCCAGGCTGCCACACGCTGTCGTCGCCAAGGCGATGACCGCGACCAGCGCCAGACGGCTTCCGTATCCCATGCTCTTCATGACGTCCCCCTAAAGCGCATCGGCGCCACCGGCGCGCCGCATCGACTCGGTCACGATCCCGACCTTAGTCACGCCGGCGCCCTTTGCGGCATCGATCACTTCGATGATCTCGCCGTACCGCAGATTCCCGGCCCCGGCAATGAACATCGTCTTCTCGCGTCGCGGCTCGAAGATCTCGCGGAGTCGAGACTCGAGCTGCTGCAGCGGGATCGGTTGCTGGTTCACCGTGATAACCCGATCGGCCGTGTACTGCAACACGATCTGACTGGAGTCGGCCTGCGAGCCGGCGGCTCCTCGAGTCTCGAGCGGCAGGTTGATGTCGAGACCGCGCTGAGACAGCGGAAGCGCCGCAAGGAAGATGACGATCAGCACCAGCAGCACGTCGATGAACGGGGTGATGTTGATGTCGGCCTGCGACTCGGACGCCTTGACGGTGACGACCTTGTCCGCGCTGTGGTGTTTCTTGTGGGCCATCGGCTACTCGCCCCCTGCGGCAGCGACACCGCCGCTACCGACCTTGCGCTCGGTCACCAGACCGATGTCCTCGATCCCAGCACGTTGGAGCTGGTCGAGAACGGTCATGACGGACGAATAGTTGGCGTCCTGGTCCGCCTTGATCAGGATGACGCGCTCCAGCTTCCGGTCCAGCGCATCCCGGACTGCCTGCAGCATGTCGCTTTCGGCCACCTGAATGTTGTCGACGAAGAACTCACCGCTGGCGGTCACCGCCAGGATGGTCTGACCGTCGTTCTCAGGCTTGTCCTCGGTATTGGCGGCTTCGGGCAACACGACGTCGACGCCCTTCTGGATGAGGGGCGCGATCAACATGACGATGATCAGGAGCACCAGCATCACGTCCGCGAGCGGAGTGATGTTGATCTCATGGTTCATCTCACCCTTGCTGTCGCCTACTTGCATTCCCATGGGTGTGTCTCCTCGCTCTTCCGCGCTGATTCGACAGTGGTCCGGCGCACGCGCCGGACCACCCACGAATCGACTATTCGCCCTTCTTGATGAAGTAGTCGATGAGCTCGGACGACGAGTTGTCCATCTCGACGTTGAAGAACTCGATCCGCGAAGTCAGGAAGTTGAAGAACCACACGGCGGGGATGGCCACGAACAGACCAACCGCGGTGCCGACGAGCGCTTCAGAGATACCGGCGGAGACCGCGCCCAGACCGCCCGACCCGGTGGCCGCGATGCCCTGGAACGCGTTGATGACGCCGATGGTGGT
>MDTE01052168.1_pt1 | contig 29485 bp, 36 predicted proteins | sample 811231 | NCBI WGS metagenome assembly MDTE01 (sample SAMN05326651, study PRJNA326480) | marine metagenome | isolation source: seawater | place: Indian Ocean: Red Sea | collected 2010 | reverse complement strand
GTTGCGGGGGACGGATTTGAACCGCCGACCTTCAGGTTATGAGCCTGACGAGCTACCAGACTGCTCCACCCCGCGGTATACTTAAATTCTGTTTTTAAGTTTATTTAATTTTTTTACTCTTTTAATATTTTCTTGAAGAATTCTTTTTTTCTTTTCTGAGGGTTTTTCGTAAGTATTCTTTAGTTTTATAACTTTAAAAAAACCGTCTCTTTGAAGTTTTCTTTTCAAAACTCTCAAAGCTTGCTCAATATTGTTATCTTTAACTTCTATTTTAATAACTACCTCCAAAAAGGTGATTACGTAACACTTTTATTTTTTTATGTCTATTAATTTTATTCATTGATTATTAGCTTGTTTGGCTAGTTTTTCTTTTTGTTTTTTCTCTCTTTTAATTCTTCGCTCAGCTTTTTCTAGTGCATCAATTAAATCTTTTTGAGTAAATAGATTTAATGCAACAGGATCTTTGGGATTTAGATTATTGTAATTCCAATAACTTTTATTTTTAATAGAAGTTACAGAATTTTTTGTAATTCCAACTAATTTAGCTATTTGAGAGTCTTTAAGAATATTGTGTTGTTTTATTAACCATAAAGCTGAATCTGGTTTATCTTGCCTTTTAGATAATGGAATATATTTTTTAATTTTTTTTTCTGAATTAGATATCTCAATATCAGTACTTTTAATTTGCAGTGGTCTATTTTGATCCTTTGAAGATAATTCTATTTCTTCTCTAGTTAGTTGTCCTGAAATAATAGGGTTATAAGCTTTTATACCTTTTGCAACTTCTCCGTCTGCTATCCCTTGAATTTCTACTTCGTGTAATTTACAGAAATCTGCAATTTGTTTAAATGTTAAGGTTGTGTTTTCAACTAGCCAAACAGCTGTTGCCATTGGCATTAAAGGTGCTTTAGACATTTAACTTTTTTTTTCTGATTTAAAATTTTGAAATTTTTTATTGAATTTACTTATTCTTCCTTTATCCATTAACTTTTGTTTTCCACCCGTCCAAGCAGAATGTGATTTCGGATCGATTTCAAGCTTCAAAACCTCTCCCTCTTTACCCCATGTTGATTTTGTTTCAAACTGCGATCCATCAGTCATTTCAACTTTGATTTTATGATAATTTGGATGAATATTTTTTTTCATGACGAAATTTATAACAAAAGAATTTTCTAAAACAATTAAAAGTTACTATTTTTTTATTATATTGAACATATTTAAATAATAATACTGCTTTAAAGTGTTAAATTAATTAACGAATTTTGATTAATTTTTTTGCTAATCTTAAAGCAAGTGTCATAATTGTCCATGTGGGGTTAGTATAACCATTATATGGAAAAACACTTGATCCTACCACATACATATTATTGTATCCAAATAATTTCAAATCTTTATTAACCACTCCATCTTTATAACTTTTTCCAATTTTTGTTGTGCAGGAAGGGTGTTGACCAGCTAAGCCATTTTTATAAAATTTTTTAAGAAAGACATCTTTATTAATCAAAATTTTTTTATTCTTAGATGATTTTTTAATTAAATCTATGTAATTTTTTAAGTCATCATTTTGTAAATCCCATTCAATATCTATTTTTCTTAACCCAAAATTGTCAAGATTATTGGTAAGGTATATTCTATTTTTAAAATTAGGACTTTGTGAAAAAAAATATTCAAAAGAATATTTATAATACTTTTTCCACAAAGCTCCAACCATATGAAAAAGGCCATTTATTTTTCTTACAAAGAAACTGAAAAATCTTAAAAATATTCTTAATTTTAAATTTTTAATTCTAATGAATAATCTTAACAATTTCCTCGTCGGATCAATTTTATAGTCTAGCTGGATACCACAAAAATATTTTCTGCTATCAACTATTAAAGCAGCTTCATTTGTCTTTATGTTTAGATTTAGTTTTATATTTGGTTTAAGGATTTTTTTAAACTCATGCAGCTCAGAACTCTTTATTTTTCCTAAGTTAATATGTGGATGATCTGATAAAAATTTTCCCAAATTTTTATTTTTCTTTTTTAGTAAATTCAACAGAATATGGGGATTTCCAAGTCCTCCACAACAAAATATCAAATCATAATTTACTTCAATATTTTCTAGATCATTTTTAGTATTTCTTATTATTACATTTTTAACGTTATTATTAATTATTTTTAACTTTACAGGTGAAAATTCTTTAAAAATTTTAATTTTTTTATTTTGTTTAATATTTAAATATTTATAAATATTTCTAAAATCAGCTCTGTGTGAATATCTATAATAAAGGCTGTTTTTCCTTTCAGATTTTACCATCAAATTTTTATTTATTTTAAATTTTTTTGATAAAATATTTGAATATTTTTTCAATTCATTATATTTAAAAGGCCAACTATAATTTTTAAATTCATTTTTACTTAATAAGTAAACTTTGCTATGCCATAATAGACTATTACCTCCCATCTCATCACTAAAAACAGGAGTATAATAATTTGGGCTTTTGTTTACATACGGACAAAAAAAATGATTTATTGCATGAGGCTTATCATTACGAGCTCTATCAATTAGAGCAATACTAAAACCATTTTTTGACAGTTCATCTGCCAAAACACATCCTGCTGGTCCTGATCCAACAATTATAAAGTCAAATATCATAGTAAAAATTTATATATCTAATATTTGTTATTTTCTAAATATTTAAAAGTTTTTTAATTTATTAAATAATTTTGAATTAATCTCTGAATTAGAAGCGATTATTTTTATATTCTTAATTACCGATAGATTTAACTCATTTAATACCCCACCAGCCTCTTTTACCATTAAAATTCCAGCTGCTATATCCCAAAGATTTAAATTTTTTTGAAAATATCCATCATATCTCCCAGCAGCAACGTATGCCATATCTAGAGCAGCACATCCTGATTTTCTATAGGTGAAATCAAATTCATTCTTTATTTTCCCTCCTGTAACAAAAAGACAATCATCAAGCTCGTTTCTTTTAGAGACTCTTATTCTTTTATTATTTAAATATGCCCCATTATTTTTCTCTGCATAAAACATCTCATTTTTAATTGGGTCAAAAATTAAACCAGATATAATTTCTTGATTAAATCTAAGTGCGATAGAAATAGCAAAGTGTGGTATTCCGTGTAAAAAGTTAATAGTACCATCAATAGGATCTATTATCCATGTGTTACCACTATCGTTATTTTTTTCAATTCCATTCTCTTCACTTACAATGGAGTAGTTTGGTCTAGCTTTTTTTAATTCCTCTATAATTATTTTTTCAGCTTTCAAGTCAGAATTTGTTACAAAATCCGATGGACCTTTTTTTGAAACTTGTAATTTTTCAATTTCACCGAAGTCTCTAATAAGTATTTTTGAAGCTTTCTCACTTGCTTTAATCATAATATTAAGATTTGCAGAAATTGAATTCACTTGATTAAAGTTTTTTGACGTATTGTAAATTTCTTGTATCGATAACAATGTTATCTCCAGCTTCAATAAATGGAGGTACTTGAATGTTCAATCCATTTTCTAATAAAGCAGGCTTATATGACGAAGAGACTGTTTGACCCTTTAGAGCAACATCAGTTGAGTCAATTTTACAATTTACTTGATTTGGCAAATCCACTGAGATTGGAGTATCATTATAAAAATTTACTATAACTTTTAAATTTTCTGTGAGTAATTTTCCCTTATCTCCAACTAAATCTTTTGCTAATTCAATTTGTTCAAAAGATTTTGGATTTATAAAAAAATAACTCCTATCATCCTCATAAAGAAAATTAAAATTAATTTCCTCCAATGAAGCTTTTTCAACAGTCTCGCTTGATCGAAATCTTTCATTGAGTTTAGTATTTTTGTGAACACTTTTCATTTCAACTTGCGCAAAAGCCCCACCTTTACCTGGTTTTACGTGTTGAGTTTTTAAAACTTGCCACAAATCGTTTTTAAACTCTAGAAGCATTCCCACTCTTATTTCACTTGCATTTATTTTCATTTTAATTTTTTTATTGTCTCAACTGGTTTTAAATTTTTATTATTCCAAATGTAACCTGAAATAGCCAAAAAGTTCGCTTTGTTCAACAAAAGTTTTTTATAGTTTAAATAATTTATTCCTCCTATCGCAATGATTGGAATTTTAACAAATTTTCTAGCTTTTTTAAGCAGATCATATTTTGCTTTGAATTTTACTTTTTTTGTACTTGAATAATTAAATGCACCAAATGCAATATAATCTGCTCTATCTCGAACTGCCTTTTTAGCAAGTTTTAACGAATTATGACAAGTGATACCTATTATTTTTTTTTTTAGAATTTTTCTAGCATCAGAAATTTGCATATCATTTTGACCTAAATGGCATCCATCCGCATTAATTTCTTTTGTTAAAAATGGATCATCATTAATTATAAGTTTAACATTATAGTTTTTACAAATTATTTTTATTTTTTTTCCTATTTTTAGTTTATTTTTAAAACTTTCTTTTTTTAATCTTAATTGAAAAAAACTCGTTTTTTTTAATTTAAAAATTTTAATTAAGTCTCTATAAAATAAACTATGGATCTTGTTTGGAGAAATTATATAGAGAAACTTTTTCTTATTAATTTTCAAGATCTCTTGACCATTTACCTTGAGCAGCTAAAGTATTCATTTTTGCTCTATGATTAAATATCTTTTGGGTGCTATCTATGTCTTTTATATTTTTAGACCAATTTCTAAGTGCACTTTGTTGTAATGCTCTTCCATAAGAGTAAGACATAATAAATTTAGTATCATTAAATTTATTAATTAAATTTAAATTTTCGGTCGACTCAATTTCAGTTTGACCACCAGATAAAAAAGCAATCCCAGGAACTTCAGATGGCACCGATTTTTTTAAACATTTAACAGTTAACTTTGCTACATCTTCCCCCGTAATCTTATTTTTAGACTCTGTTCCTGCTAAAATCATATTGGGTTTTAAAATTACCCCTCTCAAATCTATTTTATGTAATATTAATTCCTCAAAACATTTTTCAATAACTTCTGAAGTTTTATTGTAACAGTCTTCAGCTGAATGATCTCCAGACATCAATACTTCAGGTTCAACAATTGGCACCATATTAATTTCTTGTACTATAGCAGCATATCTTGCTAGCGCATGAGCATTTGAGTGAATTGACAATTTACTTGGATAATCTTTACTGATGTTATAAACCCCCCGCCATTTTGTGAAACGGGCTCCAAGTTTATAATATTCTTTTAATCTTTCTCTTAAACCATCCAAACCTTCTGTAATTTTTTCATTTGTAGAGCCTGCTAATTGTTTTGCACCTGTATCAACTTTTATTCCTGGTAAAGAGTTAGAAGATATAATTAATTCTGGAATAGTTTCACCTTTTGATGATTGTTGCTTTATTGTTTCATCATATAATATCACTCCCCCAATACACTCTGCCATACTATTTGAGCTAAAAAGAGTTTCTCTGAAATTCAATCTATTTTCTGGAGTTGAGGGAATTTTTACAGACTCCAGTCTTCTTGTCATAGTAGCTGTACTTTCGTCGGCTGCCAAAATTCCTTTTCCATTTGATAAAATTTTTAAAGCTATAGAATTTAATTCAGACATGATTCTTCAAAGCTTTTATACCAGGAAGATCCTTTCCTTCAAGGTATTCTAAAAAGGCTCCACCAGCAGTTGAAACAAAATCAAAATTTTCAATGGCTTTTAATTTATTCAATAATGCAATTGTGTCTCCACCTCCAGCTACAGAGTATAATGAGTTAGTTTTACTTTTTCTTATTATTGACTTAGCTATTTCAATACTCCCTTTTGCAAAATCTGGATTTTCACAATATCCAGCAGGACCATTCCATAAAACTGTTTTACTTTTATTTATTAAATCATTTATTTCTTCAATTGTTTTGGGGCCAATGTCTAAAATCATTTCATCATTTTTAATTTTATTTAGATCTCTGACAGAAGGTTTGTCATTAAAATTTTTACCAACTATCACATCTTTAGGGTAAATTAATGAACAAGGGAACTTTTTTAATTCATTAAAGATATCTTTTATAATATCCCCACATTTAGTCTCATGTATAGACTTACCAATTTGAAAATTTTTATAATTCAATATATTATTTGCCATACCTCCAACGATTATAATATTATTAAACCTCGGAATTAAATTTTTAATAATACCAATTTTTGTCGAAATTTTAGACCCACCCATAATGCAAGTGACAGGTTTTTCTATATTGTTTGTAACTTTTTCTAATGCCTCAATTTCTGAAATAAGTTGTATACCCGGGTATGATGGAAGAAACTCTGTAATACTTGTGACAGAGGCGTGATTTCTGTGTGAGCATGAAAAAGCATCATTTATATAAATATCAGCTAAACTTGCTAAATCTCTAGAAAAATTTAAATCATTGTTTTCTTCTTCTTTGTAAAATCTAATATTTTCAAAAAAAATAATTCTCTCACTTAGTTTTTCGAATAGGTTAGTATTTTTAATTTTTTTTAAATCATCAGATATTAAATGTATTTTTTGAGACAATTTCTTCTCTAAATTTTCTTTAATTGGTTTCAATGATAATTGAGGATTAATTTTACCTTTTGGTCTTCCAACGTGTGAAATTATTATTACTTTAGCATTTTCTTTTATTAAATATTTCAAAATCGGTATTATTTTGATAATTCTAGTTTCATCTGTAATGAAACCATCTTTAAGCGGGACATTGAGATCTAACCTTAATAAAACTCTCGTATTTTTTAAGTATTTAAAGTCTCGTAAATTTTTCATTACGAATTATTGTGAACAAATTCTGCAATATCACACATTCTATGAGAAAAACCCCATTCATTATCGTACCAAGCTGAAATTTTTCCCATATTTTTTCCTACGATGTTTGTTAATGACGCATCAACTATGGAAGAGGCAGGATTATGATTGAAATCAATCGAAACAAGTTTTTCATAAGTAAGATTTAAAACAGATTTGGATTGTTTGTCTATAAATTCTTGAAAAGCATTATTAATCAATTTCACACTTAGTTCTTTTTTAGTACAAAATATAAACTCAATTAAAGAAACATTTGGTGTTGGAACTCTCATTGCTACTCCCTCAATTTTACCTTTTAAGGATGGGATTATTTCTCCAATAGACTTAGAGGCACCAGTTGATGTGGGAACAATTGATTGACTAGCTGATCTAGCTCTTCTAGGATCTTTATGAGAATTATCTAATATTCTTTGATCGCTGGTAAAAGCATGTATAGTGGTCATGAAACCTTTTTCAATTCCAAAATTATTATTAATTACATATGCAACAGGCGCTAGACTATTAGTAGTGCATGACGCAGCTGAAATAATTTTATCCTCATTTTTGATACTATTTTCATTAACACCAAACACAATCGTTTTATCAGCATCTCTACATGGTGCTGATACGATTACTTTTTTTGCACCATTTTTGATATGCGATATCAACTTTTCTTTTGAATTAAATTTTCCAGTGCATTCAAAAACATAATCCACATCTAATTTTTTCCAATTTATTTCCTCAATTTTAGAAAAACGTGAATAAGTAATTTTTTTTTTATTAATAATCAAATGACTGTCATCAAATGATACATCAGCCTTAAACTTACCATGGATAGAGTCATATTTAATTAAAGAACAACTAGTTTCTGTATTTGATCTATTATTGATGTGTTTAATTTCTATATTATTTTTTTTACTTTCTATGATCGACCGAACAATCATTCTGCCAATCCTTCCTAGTCCATTAATTCCTATTTTTAGAGTCATTATTATTTTTTTATTAACTTTTTAATTTTTCTTTTTATATTTTCAGATGTTAATCCAAAATATTTAAAAATATCCTTATAAGGTGCGCTTTTTCCAAAATCATTTATTCCAAAACTCATACCATCTAATCCAATGTATTTTTTCCAGCAGTCAGCAGTACCTGCTTCAATAGATATTTTTAATTTTGTTTCATCAAGGATTTTTTTCTTGTATGAAATAGTTTGTTGATCGAAAAGTTCATGGCACGGCATAGAAATGACCTTACTGTAAATTTTATCTTTGGCCAATTTATGACTTATATCAATTGCTAAATTTACTTCAGAGCCACTTGCTAATATTGTAGTTGAAATTTTTTTACTCGTTCTAAGAACTTCATAGGCTCCAAAAGAGCATTTGTTATCAGCTGAATATTTCTTCCGCACAGGATTTAAATTTTGTCTTGTCAGTGATAAAACACTTGGAGTTTTCTCATTTTTTAAAGCTTGTTCCCAACATTCAATTGTTTCTATTCTATCTGCAGGTCTAAAAATATTTAAGTTTGGAATTGATCTTAAACCACTTAATTGTTCTACTGGCTGGTGGGTTGGACCATCCTCTCCAAGACCGATAGAGTCGTGTGTCATTACAAAAATAACTCTTTGCTGCATAAGTGCAGACAATCTTATTGAAGGTTTACAATAATCCGAAAAAATTAAAAAAGTACCACCATAGGGTATAAAATTACTATGAAGAGCTAAGCCATTCATTATACCGCACATTGCATGTTCTCTAACACCATAATGAATGTAATCACCACTATAATCACCTGGTTTGATTATTTTATGGTTTTTTGTTTTAGTGTTATTAGATCCAGCTAGATCAGCAGATCCACCAATTAAAAAATTACTCTCTTTTATAAGTTCATTAAGAATTAGTTCTGAAGATTTTCTTGTTGCTAAGCTTTTAGTATCTTTTATTGCAACTTTTTTTTGGGAATTAATGGCTTTTTTGAAATTATTTTTAAGTATTTTTTCTACATTTTTTTTATCTCTGTTATAAATTTTTTTCCACTTATCTTCATGTAATTGACCTTTCTTACCAATTTTTCTCCAATCATTTAAAATTTTACTTGGAATTTCAAAAGGTTTGTGATTCCACTTTAATTTTTTTCTTACAAGTTTGATTTCGTCCAAACCCAAAGGGCTTCCATGAGAAGAGGCTTTTCCTGATTTATTAGGAGAACCAAAGCCAATAAGTGTCTTACAAGATATAACAGTAGGTTTTTTTGCACTCTGTACTTTTTTAAGAGCCTTATTAATTTCTTTTTCATTGTGACCATTAATAAGAATATAATCCCATCCATAACTCTCGAATCTTTTTTTGTAATTATCAGAAACAGCTAAACTAGTTGGGCCATCTATTGAAATAGAATTATTATCAAAAAGCATGACTAGGTTTTTAAGTTTTAAATGACCTGCCAAACTCATCGCTTCATGGCTTATCCCCTCCATCAAACAACCATCTCCAGCCAAAACATAAGTTTTATGATTAATTACTTTTTTACTAATTTTTTTTTTTAAGATTTCTTCAGCTAGAGCAAAACCAACACTATTCGCAATACCTTGCCCTAAGGGACCAGTAGTTGTCTCAATTCCTGTCCCTGGATGATACTCTGGGTGTCCTGCACAAATCGAGTCTATTTGTCTAAATTTTTTAATACTATTTAAAGAAATACTTTTATAACCTGTAAGATATAATAGTGAATAAAGCAGCATTGAACCATGCCCTGCTGATAAAATAAATCGATCTCTATTTAGCCAATTAGGATTTTTTGGATTAAATTTCAAAAAATTTTTGAATAATATTGTTACCACATCAGCCATCCCCATAGGCATTCCTGGATGGCCAGAATTAGCCTTTTGGACCGCGTCGACAGATAAAAATCTGATACAATTTGCTAAATCATTGAGTTGTTTATTCAAAAAATTTCCCGTGTAGACTTAAAAGAATCTATTTAATAATATGAATATATATATATGAATTCTGTTACTGAAAAAGAAAAAAAATTAAGTTTAGCACTTACAAAGTTAAAAAAACTAAACTTTAAAAACCCAAACTTGCAAAATAATGTTGAAAATTTAAAACAAAAAAAAAATCAATTAGAAATTGAAAAAAAAGAACTAGAAGAAAAGTACAATTTACTAAATACAGATTACAACAATTTGACTAGAAAATTAGAGGAACTAAAAAATAAAGAAAAGATTGAACAAAAAAAGCAAATGGAATTTTCGGAAAAAATTGATGAATTAAATCAAGAAACAGATACTTTGCTAGAGGAGATAGACAAATGGCAAACGTAAGTATTAAATTTAATGGAAAAGAATTCCTATTATCTTGTGATGATGGACAAGAAGAGCATTTAGAAGAATTATTAATTTCAATAAATCAAAAATTTAATGAACTTAAAAATGATCTTGGGAATTTAGGTGAAAATAAATTACTTTTGATTACTGCTGTTAAAGTCTTAGATGAGTATCACGAAACAAAAAAAAAAGTTGAACAAAAAAAAATCGAATTATCAGAACTTTCAAGTAAATTTAGAGAATTGAAAAATTTAGTATATGACTATAGAGATAAAAAAGAAGATGAAATTCAAAAGCTAAACGAAAGACATTTTCATTTAAAATCAGAAATAGAGAATAATCAAAAAGATTATGAAAAATTAATCGATCAGGCAGCTGATGAAATTTCAAATTTCGTTGAAAAAGCAAATTCAGAAAATTTATCCTAAAAGATTTATGAATAAATTAGAATTAAGAAAAAAATTTATTAAGATAAGGAAAAAAAATTTTTCTAAAAATTTGAATGTAAATTCTAATAGATTTTTGAATTTTTTAGTCAGAAAAAATTTTAAAAAAAAAATTATAGGTGGTTATTATCCATATAATTATGAGATGGATACCTTAGAAGTTTTACAAAAACTGGAAAAAAAAAAATTTTTTGATTTCACTTCCAAAAATAACAAAAAATAATCAAATGTGCTTTTATTTATGGTCATTTAAAGATCCTCTATCAATAAATACTTATGGTATTCCAGAACCAATTTCTAAAAAAAAGGTTGATCCAGATTTATTGCTCATTCCACTTTTAGCTTATGATAGTGAACTTAATAGACTTGGTTATGGAGGTGGTTTTTATGATAGATATATTTCTGTTGCTCAAAAACGTAAAAAGCTTATAAAAATTGGTTTTGGTTTTTCTTATCAAAAAACAAAAAAATTACCTGTGGACCATAATGATAAAAAGCTCGATTATATTTTAACAGAGAAAAACTTTATTCAATGAGAATTTTATTTTTAGGTGATGTAGTTGGAATATCTGGCTGTTCAACAATATTAAATAATTTAAAATCTGAAATTAAGAAAAGACATATTGATTTTGTAATTGTAAATGGGGAAAATTCTGCTGAGCAAGGTGTAGGTCTAACTAAAGAAATTTGTAATGATTTTTTTAATTGTGGTGTAAACGTAATTACAACCGGAAATCATGTTTGGGATCAAAAAGAAATTATGAGTTTTATTGATAAAGAGAATAGGCTCTTACGTCCTCATAATCTTTTTGAACCTGCGCCTGGCAAAGGTTTTGAAATTTATAAAACCTCTAATAATTTCAAAATCGGGGTTTTAAACTTAATGGGAAATGTCTTTATGAAAAAATGCGATAACGTTTTCGAGGCATCAAAAAAATTTTTAAAAAACAATAAACTTAAAGAAAATTATGATCTGTTGATAGTTGATTTCCACGGAGAAATGACAAGTGAAAAAAATGCTATTGGACATTACTTTGATGGAAAAGCAACTCTAGTAGTTGGCACACACACTCATATACCCACAAATGATGCAAGAATTTTAAAAAATGGAACTGCTTATCAGACCGATGCAGGTATGTGCGGTGATTATGACTCAGTCATTGGAATGAACAAAGAAAATTCAATTAAAAAATTTCTTAAAGAAAGTTCTACTAAAATGTCACCTGCAACTGGTGAAGCAACTTTGAGTGGAGTTATAGTTGACTGCGATACTGATACAGGACTAGCAAAAAATATAGAATGTTATATTTTTGGAGGTCAACTTAAAAATACGATCTAGATTATGGCAGGACATTCTCATTGGGCAGGGATTAAGCATAAAAAAGGGAAAGCAGACAAACAAAGGTCAAAAATATTTTCTAAACTTTCAAAAGAAATTACTGTTGCAGCTAAATTAGGCGACAAAGACCCCACAATGAATCCAAGATTAAGGTCAGCAATTCAAGCTGCTAGATCTGCAAATATGCCAAAAGATAATATAGAAAGAGCTATTGATAGGTCGTCTGTTTCTGCTGAGTCAAATTATGAAAATTTGAGATATGAAGGTTTTGGACCAGAAAAAGTTGCTGTTATAGTTGAGACATTAACAGATAATAAAAATAGGACAGCATCTAATGTAAGGACTATTTTTCAAAAAGCAGGTGGAAGCCTTGGAACACAAGGTTCTGCTTCACATAATTTTAACCAGTTAGGTGTTATCAAAATTGATAAAAAAGAAATTTCAGATGAACGTATTTTTGAACTAGCTACTGAAGCTGGAGCAGATGAGTGTAAAACTCACAAAGATTTTCATGAAATTCAGTGTTCTGTGAATGAAATTTATAATGTAAAAAAAGAATTAGAGAAAGAAGTAAATAATTTTATATCAACTGATATTGAATGGTTGCCAATTAATAGTGTTGAAATTTCTAAAGAAAAAAACGAGGATTTGATTAATTTTTTTTTATTATTAGAAGAGAATGATGACGTTCAAAATATTTATTCTAATGCAGTATTTACTAAGTGAATTATGTTAATTATTGGAATAGACCCTGGCGTATCTGGATCAATTTGTTTTTTTGAGGATGGAAAAATTCTTGATGTTATTGAAATGCCAACAATGACTGATGGCAAAAAAAGTAAAAAACAAGTTAATGGATCACAAATATATAATGAAATTCTCAAAAAAGTTGCAAATACAGAAAAAAACAATGTCAGGGTAATTATAGAGCAAGTATCTGCTATGCCAGGACAAGGTGTTACGAGTATGTTTAACTTTGGACAATCTTTTGGAATTTTAAAGGGAATATGCGCTGCAATGCAATTGCCAATGTTTTTTGTAAGACCTGCAAAATGGAAAAAATATTTTGGTTTAATAAATTCACAAAAAGATGCAAGTAGAACAAGGGTGATAGAAATGTTTCCATATTACTCGTCCCAACTTTCAAAAAAGAAAGATTCTAATAAAGCAGATGCAATATTAATTGCTAGTTTTTATCACGAAACCCATAAATTAGAGGAATAAACCAAGATATTAAAGTCAAATTCATGACACATTTAAGTGTGAGAAGACACTATGGAAGCTGATATTTCATCACAAGCAGTGGGGCTAGCATCAAGTGCAGATTTCTCTTTAATGAATCTATTTATTAGAGCTGATATAATTGTCAAATCCGTGATTATTTTATTAATTGCATGTTCAATTTACTCTTGGGCTGTCATAATAGAGAAATTAAGATTATTTAAAAAAATTAATCAATCAACTGAGGAATTTGAGACAAAATTTTGGAACTCAAAATCTGCGGAGTCATTTTATAACAACTTACCAGCAAATATTGATGATCCTATGGCATTGGTCTTTAAAGATGCAATGCAAAATTTATTAAAAAAAAGATCAAAAACTGATCTACACGAAAGAATGACGACAATGTTAGAAACTGGAATTGAAAAACAAATGTCAAAAATAAGTAAAGGATATACTTTTTTAGCTACTGTAGGATCTACAGCTCCTTTTATAGGCCTATTCGGAACGGTTTGGGGAATTATGAATTCATTTCAATCAATTGCAATTTCAAGAAATACTAGTTTAGCAATTGTTGCCCCAGGAATTGCAGAGGCATTATTCGCAACTGCATTAGGATTGTTGGCAGCAATTCCTGCGGTTATTGCTTATAATAAATTTAATAATGACTCAATTTTATATTCTAAAAAATTAGAAAATTTTTCAAAAAGATTTTTAACTATAATTTAAGATGGCTTTTAAATTTAATCGTTCTTCAAAGGAACCAATGAGTGAAATAAATGTTACTCCTTTTGTTGATGTAATGTTAGTTCTTTTGATAATATTTATGGTCACAGCGCCACTATTAACTGTAGGTGTGCAAGTTGATTTACCTGAGAGTTCAGCAGATTCACTTCCAGAGGAGCAAGAGCCGCTAACATTAACAATTAATTCAAAAGGTGAAATATTTATTCAAGAGTCCAAGGTTGAATATGAAAAAATTATTGCAAAAGTTTTGGCAGTATCCAAAAATAGAACTGATACAAGAATTTATGTGAGAGGAGATAAAACAATAAACTATGGAAGAGTCTTAGAAATTATGGGCTTGCTATCTGGATCTGGATTTACAAAAGTTGCACTGATATCTGAGCCTTACAAAGAGAGGTAATTTTAAGTGAATAGGAGTTTAATAATATCCTCTATTTTACATATAATAGTAATATTCATAACTGCAATGAGCCTTCCTTTTTTAGCAAAAAAAGCGATAGACTTGCCGCCTATAGTATCTATAGAATTAATACAAATAACCGAAAAAACTAACATACCATTTGCTCCAAAAGCAAAAAAAACAATTGAAAAAATTAAGGAAAAAGAAAAAAAGTTGGTTTCAGAACAAGCACCTCCAAAAAAAGTTAAAAAAATAAAACCTGATTCCATACCAATGCCTGATGATAAGTTAAAAAAGGTTGAAAAAATTAAAGAGGACAAACAAAATCCTGAAAAAATTGATGATGAAGTAAAACAAGTTTCAGAATTTGAAAAAAAAGAGTTATTTGACCCTAATAATATTGCTGCTTTAATTGATAAGTCAAAAGAAGAAAGCGCTGAAACAACTAAAAAAACAAATAAAGTTACTCAAGATCAAGAAAAAAACATTCAAAATACTGGCTTAACATTGAGTGAAGAAGATGCATTAAAAGCTCAAATTTTTGGATGTTGGAGTATCCCGCTAGGTTTACCCTATAATGAAAATTTATTAGTAAGAATTAAACTAGAGTTAAAACCAGATGGGTCTGTAATAAGATCAGAAATATTGGATCATGCAAGAATGAACAGACCTGGACAAGGTTTTTATAAGGTTTTGGCTGAAAGTGCTTTACGAGCTGTAAAATTATGTCAACCTTTGAGAGTACCTAGTACTGGATATGAAAGATGGAAAGAGTTACAATTAAATTTTGATGCAAGAGAAATGTTAGAAGGATAAAATAAACAAGATGATTAAAACTAAAAATTATTTAATTTCATTTTTAATAATTTTACTATTTCCAGTAAAAACTTTTGGTTTAATTGAAGTCGATATTACCAGAGGTAATTTAAATCCCTTACCTGTGGCAGTTTCTCCTTTGTCTATTGATGATAAATCAAAAAAAAGTTTTGAAAAATTACTAAAAAAAAGAACATAGGGTCTGAAATCTCTTTAATTGTTGAAAATAATTTAAAAACATCTGGTTTATTTAACCCTTTAGATAAAGATGCATTTCTTCAAGCACCTGACATTGCGAACTTAAAACCAAGATTTGAGGATTGGAATTTAATTAAAGCACAAGCCTTAATTACTGGAAAAGTTAGTAATTTTGAAGATAAGTTAAGAGTAGAGTTTAGATTATGGGATGTTTTAGCAGGTAAAGAGATGATGGCACTAGCTTTTACAACTGTACCAAATAATTGGAGAAGAGTTGGTCATATAATTTCGGATAAAGTTTATGAAAGATTAACAGGAGAAAAAGGTTATTTTGATACTAGAATTATTTATGTTGCAGAAGAAGGACCTAAAACAAAAAGAATAAAAAAATTAGCAATAATGGACCAAGATGGAGCAAATAACAAGTTTTTAACTTTAGGAAATGAATTAGTTTTAACACCAAGATTTAATCCTACAAGTCAAATGGTTACTTATCTTTCTTATTTTAGAAATTTACCAAGAGTTTATTTATTAGATATAGAGACTGGTATACAGGAGGTGGTAGGAGATTTTCCAGGAATGACATTCGCTCCAAGATTTTCTCCTGATGGAAAAAAAATAATTATGAGTTTCGCTAAAGATGGAAACTCAGACATTTATACAATGGATTTAGAAAATAGAATTGTAGAAAAAATAACAAACCATCCATCCATTGATACATCTCCATCTTACTCTCCAGATGGAAAATATATCTGTTTTAATTCTGATAGGAGTGGATACCAACAAATTTATGTAATGAAAAGTGATGGCAGTAATGTTAAGAGAATTTCTTTTGGAAAAGGTATCTATGGAACACCTGTTTGGTCACCCAGAGGAGATTTAATTGCCTTTACAAAACTTCATAAAGGTAAATTTTATATTGGTGTGATGAGAATAGATGGCAGTGGAGAAAGATTGTTGACAGAAAATTATTATCAAGAAGCACCATCCTGGTCACCTAATGGAAGAGTATTAGTTTTTTATAGAGAGACTAAAACTGACGATCAAGGAAAAGGTTTTTCTGCTAAATTATGGTCGATTGACCTTACAGGATATAATGAACGTATACTTAAAACACCAACAGATGGCTCAGACCCATCATGGTCATCATTATTAAGCAAATAACTATTAATTTGTTGATTTTTTTCTTGAAACCTCTATTGAGTTGTGAATAAATTAAGTATTAGAAATATTGATTAAGGAGCAACAATGAAATTAAACAAGATTTTAAAAAATGCACTTTTGGTTCTTTTAGCATGTTTTGCTTTAAGCGCGTGTGCAACAAAAAAAGTTTCAACATCACAAATCCAGGGTGACGTCTATACTGGAACAGATACTGTAGAGTATCTGGCATCAGGAGTACCAGACAGAGTATTTTTTGCAACTAACGAGTCAGTCTTAACAACAGCTTCTAGAGAAACTCTAAGAAAGCAAGCTGCATGGTTAAGAAAAAATTCTGATGTAACAATAGTGTTAGAGGGTCATGCTGACGAAAGAGGTACTAGAGAGTACAACTTAGCTTTAGGTGAAAGAAGAGCCAACGCTGCTAAAGATTATCTTATGACATATGGAATATCTTCAGATAGAATTTCTGTTTTAAGTTATGGTAAAGAAAGACCAGTTGACTCTGGATCAAATCCATTAGCTTGGTCGAAGAACAGAAGATCAGTAACAGTCAAAGCTAATTAATCAATATTTTTTAATTTTTAGACCCCTTAAGCGTCATGTTTAAGGGGTCTTTATTTTGCCATTATTTTAAACATAACTAAACTTAAATGCGTTTAAAAAACTTCTTAATAGTTAAATTTTTTATTTTGATTAATTTTACAATCACACAAATAAGTTTTGGGGATAATCATAATATTTATGAAACATTAGAATTAATTCAAAAAGATATCAAAACATTAGAAAAAGCTGTCTACTCTGGGTCCTTAGAGTTAAATAGTGATAATACTAATTCTTCAAGTCCTTCAAGCGTTGATAATAGTTCTGAGGATGTTTTAACCAGGCACTTACTGAAACTAACTGAAATTGAAAATCAATTTCAACAATTAACAAATAGATTTGAGGAAATTAATTTTAAATTAGATAAATTATCCAATAGGCTATCCAAAGTCCAAGCAGACAATCAAATTAGATTTCAAGATATTGAAAGTATTATATCTTCTGAAGAAAATGTAAATAAAATTTCAAAACAGAAAAAAAAATGATGAAGAAAATATTTTACCAGGATCATCTGAACCACAAGATTTAGGTTCTGTATCATATAAAGATACAAACACAAACGAAACGGAGCAGAAAATTCAATCAATAGAAGCGACTGGCTCAATAGTAACTGAATCTTTTCAAGCAGAAGAAAAAATATTACCTGACGAAGAACCTAAAAAGCAGTATGAATTTGCAACTAGTTTTTTAAAAGTAGGAGATTATCCGACAGCTGAAAGGGCTTTTAGGGAATTTGTTTTATCAAATCCAAATCATGAATTAGCTGGTAATGCTCAATATTGGTATGCAGAAACATTTAGAATTAGACAACTTTATACTGATGCGGCGTCAGCATACTTAGAAGGTTATCAAAAATATCCCAAAGGAGAAAAAGCTCCAATTAATTTATTAAAATTAGGTGTATCAATGGTACAGATAGGTGAAAAAGATCAAGGTTGCAAAATGATAAATGGTGTCGAAAAACAATATCCAAAAGCTAATCAATCTGTTATCCAAAAAGCAAAATATGAGTCTCAAAAATTTGAGTGCAATCAAAATTCCTAGGATTTTAAAAAATAAACTATCTAACAAAAGACTGATTAAATTATTCAATATTTTTGAAAGAAATTTTGATGTCGATAATTCATTTATTGTTGCGGTTTCAGGAGGATCAGACAGTCTTGCACTATCATTTTTAACTAAGATTTACTCTATTAAAAATAGGGTTAAATCTTACTATTTTATTGTTGACCATAACTTAAGAAAAGAGTCAAAATATGAGGCTAAAAAAGTTAAAAAAATTTTAGATTATTATAATATTAAATCTGAAATTTTAACTTGGCATGGTAAGAAACCTCAAAATAATATTCAGTCTCTAGCTAGAAAAAAAAGATATGAATTACTATTTTCAAAATGTAAAAAGTTAAAAGTAAAAAATTTAGTAATTGGTCATCATATAGATGATTTATTTGAGAATTTCTTTATCAGAATGATAAGAGGAAGTGGTTTAAAGGGATTAGTGTCATTAGGAAAAAAAAAAAACCATTGATAACGTTAATCTAATTAGGCCTCTATTATACTTTAATAAAAAGGATTTAGAATTTATTTCTAACCATGTATTTAATTTTTTTGTTAAAGATCCATCAAATAAAGATATTAAATATAAGAGAATAAAAATTAGAAATATCATTCAAAAATTTGAGGATAATGGTCTCGATAAGAATAAATTATCTTTAACAATAAGAAATTTAAAAAAATCAAATAATGCGATATCTTTTTATGTAGATGAAAATAAAAAATTAAACTCTTTTTTACGTAAGAATAATGAGATATTAATTTTAAAAGATCATTTTTTCAATCACCCTTATGAGGTCGTTTTCAGATCTTTCTCTGATTCTATTAAATTAATTGGCAATAAGAGTAATGCCGTGAGAGGTAAAAAGATTGATTATATTTTAGATAAAATTAGGCAAAATTGTCTCAAGAAAGAGACTCTAGGTGGTTGTGTGATTAAAAAAGTAAATCAGACGGTAATAATATCTAAAGAATACTAATTTTCATACTTGTTTAATTTATAATAATTCTTATTTTAGGAGCAATGAATATAAAAAATTTAGCAATGTGGGCAATAATTGTTTTTTTAACTATTGGCTTATACAATATGTTTAAAAATCCTCAGTCTAATATGAGGGGGAATAATCAAATAATATTCTCAGATTTCTTAGATGCTGTTGATAATGGTGAAATTGTAAAGGTTGAAATCCAAGGAAATAACATAAAAGGAGTTTATTCAAATGGGAATAGTTTTACTACTTATTCTCCAAACGATCCAAACTTAATTGAAAAACTCTCTGAAAAAGGTGTAAGTATATCTGCGGCACCAATAGAAGAAAAAATGCCATCTCTATTTGGTGTTTTGTTATCATGGTTTCCTATGTTGCTGTTGATTGCAGTTTGGATTTTTTTCATGCGTCAAATGCAGGGTGGTAAAGGTGGAGCAATGGGTTTTGGAAGATCTAAAGCAAAAATGATGAATCAATTAAAAGGCAAAGTTACTTTTAATGACGTTGCTGGAGTTGAAGAGGCTAAAGAGGAAGTAGAGGAAATTGTAGAATTTTTAAAAGACCCAAAAAAATTTAGTAGACTTGGTGGAAAAATTCCTAGAGGTGCGTTATTAGTTGGGCCACCAGGTACTGGAAAAACATTATTAGCTAGAGCGATTGCTGGTGAAGCTGGAGTTCCTTTTTTTACAATTTCAGGATCTGACTTTGTAGAAATGTTTGTTGGAGTAGGCGCTTCTAGGGTTAGAGATATGTTTGATCAAGGTAAAAAAAATTCACCATGTATTATTTTTATTGATGAAATAGATGCAGTAGGTAGAAGTAGAGGGGCAGGTCTTGGTGGAGGAAATGATGAGCGTGAACAAACTTTGAACCAACTTTTAGTTGAGATGGATGGCTTTGACACTAATGAGGGAGTTATAATTATAGCTGCAACAAATAGACCTGATGTTTTAGATCCAGCACTATTAAGACCTGGTAGATTTGACAGACAAGTGGTTGTTTCAAATCCAGACATAATTGGAAGAGAAAAAATTCTCAAAGTTCATGTTAAAAAAATTAAAATGTCACCAGATGTAAATTTAAGAACTATTGCTAGGGGCACACCAGGATTTTCTGGAGCTGATCTTGCAAACCTCGTTAATGAATCAGCTTTATTAGCCGCAAGAAAAAATAAAAGAATAGTAACCTTAAATGAATTTGAAGAGGCCAAAGATAAAGTGATGATGGGTGCAGAAAGAAGATCTATGGTAATGACAGAAGATGAGAAAAAATTAACCGCTTATCATGAAGGTGGTCATGCATTAGTTTCATTTAATATGCCCAGTTATGACCCTATTCATAAAGCAACAATAATCCCAAGAGGAAGGGCATTAGGAATGGTTATGAATTTACCTGAAAGGGATAAACATGGTCATTCAATTAAATACTTAAAAGCAAGATTAGCTGTATGTTTTGGTGGAAGAGTTGCAGAAGAAGTAATTTTTGGTAAGGATAATATTTCAACTGGGGCTGGAGGTGGAACCGGTTCAGATATAAATCAAGCAACTCAACTTGCTAGAGCAATGGTCACTAAATATGGAATGAGTGAGGAAATGGGCCCTGTTGAATATGGTGAGAATCAAGAAGAAGTTTTTTTAGGAAGATCAGTAACACAAACACAATCTGTATCAGAGGAGGTTGCTAAAAAAATTGATAAAGAAATTAGAAAATTAGTGGATGAGGGCTATAATAAAGCAAAAGAAATTTTAACTGAAAAAATTGAAGATTTGCATAAAATTGCTAAGGCTTTAATGACATATGAAACTCTCACTGGTGAAGAAATTGAAAATATAATAAACAAGAACATATATCCTAAAGATAAACTAGATCTTAAAGTTGAAGACGATAAAGGCTCTGCCTTAACAGCAATGGGTCTTAAACCTAAAATTGTTCATTAGAGTTAATGCCTAGATATTACACAAGGGTGTGTAATTTCTATTATGGAAAAAATTCAAAAAATTTAATATTAAAGAAAAAAACTTTACCTCTACATGGAAATAAAACTATATCTTTTGACAGAATAGAAATTATCTCCAGAGACACAAAAAGAAATATTCAAATTAATGAAATAAATAAATTACCTAATAACTTAAAAAAAAAAATTAAACAGGATTTAAAATCAGTAACAAAAAAAAATATTTTAAGAATTTACCTTTAAACTCCTATCCGAAAATAATGGGGATATTAAATATAACTCCTGATAGTTTTTCAGATGGAGGGAAGTACAACAAAACATATCTTGCAGAAAAACAACTGAATTACCTTTTTAAAAAGGGTGCTAACTTAGTCGATATTGGAGGGGAGTCAACAAGACCAGGAGCAAAACCTGTGAGTTCTAAAGTTGAATGGGATAGAATTAAAGGTATTTTAAAAAGAATAGATAAAAGAAAATTAATTTCTCTTGATACAAGAAAATCAGAAATAATGGAAAAAGGTATTAAACTCGGTGTTAAACTAATTAATGATGTTTCAGGATTGAGTTACGACAATCAAACAATTGAGTTTCTTAAAAAATTTAAAATTCCATTTGTTCTTCAACATTCACAAGGCACAGCTATTAATATGCAACAAAAACCTACTTATAAAAATGAATTATTGGATATTTACGATTTTTTCGAAAAAAAAATAGAATTTTTAAGATCATTTGGCATAAATCACAGAAATATAATTATTGATCCAGGAATTGGTTTTGGAAAAAATTTGAAACATAATATGAGTCTAATTAAGAATATTTCTATTTTTCACTCACTTGGTTTTCCTATACTTGTGGGTAATTCAAGAAAAAAATTTATTAAAGAATTGTCAAAAAAAAATGACACTAAAGAAAGAATTGGTGGAACTATAGCTTCCTCAATATATTTAATGATGCATGGTGTTCAAATTTTAAGAATTCATGATGTTAATGAAGTACAACAAGCCATTAAAGTTTTTAAAGCGATACTAAAGAATTAATGACAAAAAAATATTTTGGTACAGATGGTATAAGAGGACCAATTAATAGTAAGAACATTAATGGAGACATGTTTTTTAAATTTGGTTTAGCTTCAGGTACATATTTTAAATCTCAAAAAAAAAGAAAACAAACTGCAATTATTGCAAAAGACACAAGGTTATCTGGTTATACTTTAGAGCCAGCATTAGTTTCTGGGCTTACTTCTGCTGGCATGCATGTATTTACTTTAGGTCCACTTCCAACAAATGGTCTTGCAATGTTAACTAAATCTATGAAAGCAAATATGGGTATAATGATAACAGCTTCCCATAATACTCATTTTGATAATGGGCTAAAATTATTTGGTCCTGATGGAATGAAATTATCAGATAAAATAGAAAAAAAAATTGAAAAATTAATTGATAAAAATATAAAAAAAAATCTTTCTCACGCTGAAGAATTAGGTAGAGTGAAAAGATTAGAAAGTGGTACAAAAGACTACGTAAATATCTTAAAAAAAAATTTTACTAAAAATTTTCGTCTGGAGGGAATGAAAATTGTAATAGATTGTGCAAATGGCGCAGGCTACAAAGCTGGACCAGAATTATTAAAATCTTTAGGAGCTAAAGTATTTACGCTAGGTGTTAAACCAAATGGTTTAAATATTAATAAAAATTGTGGCTCTACATTTCCTCTTAATATCAAAAAGGCTGTAAAAAAATATAAAGCACACTTGGGTATTTCTCTAGATGGAGATGCCGATAGAATTATTTTATGTGATGAGACAAGCAATATAGTTGATGGTGATCAAATTATTGCAGCACTTGCAACAAGATGGAAAAATAAAAAAATGCTTAGGGGCGGTGTTGTTGGGACTCTTATGTCTAATTATGGTCTAGAAAAATTTCTTAAATCTCAAAAAATTAAATTTATCAGGGCAAATGTAGGGGATAGATACGTAAAAGAAAAAATGAAAAAGTATAATTTTAATTTAGGTGGTGAACAGTCTGGACATATTATTCTAGGAAAATTTGCAACTACAGGAGACGGTTTACTCGTAGCTTTAGAGGTATTATTTGCTCTAAGAAAAGGAAAAAAAGCTAGTGAGTTTTTTAATAAATTTGAAAAGACACCGCAAATTTTAAAAAATATAGACGTAAAAGACAAGAATATAATAAACCATGCAAAGGTAAAAAAATCTATTAAACTTGTCGAAAAATTAATGAGAGGTCATGGAAGAATACTAGTTAGAAAATCAGGCACAGAGTCAAAAATTCGAGTGATGGGTGAAAGTAGAAATAAAAAACTTCTCAATAAATGCGTTAACTTAATTTTAAATAATATTAGATAATTTGAAACCTAAATCAAAAGTATTAATAATTGCTGGCTCCGATTCTTCTGGAGGAGCAGGTATTCAGGCAGACATAAAAACTATCACTGCACTTGGATCTTATGCGATGACAGCAATAACCGCAGTAACCGCTCAAAATACCAGGGGTGTAAAATCTATTGTTCCTATTAAACCCAAAGAAATATCAAACCAAATAATATTTACTTCTAATGACATCAAACCTGATGCTGTGAAAATTGGAATGTTATATTCGTCAGAAGTTATTAAATCCATTATTAAATCAATTGATGAGCTTAAAATAAGAAAAATTGTTCTTGATCCTGTAATGGTAGCAAAAAGTGGAACAAAACTAATAGACAATAAAGCCATCAATTATCTTAAAACTAAATTAATAAAAAAAGCGATGTTGGTTACACCAAATATTCCCGAGACTGAAATTTTAACTAAAATTTCAATAGAGAATAAATCTGATATGATTTTTGCAGCTAAAAAGTTAATTGATTTTGGAGCAAAAAATGTTTTGATTAAAGGTGGTCATTTAAAATCTAAAATAGTTGAAGATATTTTAGTTAGTAAATCTGAAATAAAAGTTTTTAAAAGCAGAAGATATAATACAAAACATACTCACGGAACTGGATGCACTTTATCTAGTGCCATAACCACTTTCTTGTCATGTGGAAAACCTTTAAAGAAATCTTGTGAGCTTGGAATTAAGTATGTAAATTCTGCAATAAAAACAAACCCTAAATATGGCAAAGGTCATGGACCGATAAATCATCTTAATACAATGAAAATGAATAAAGAATTTAAATAATGAAAAATATTGTCGTAGTAGGATCTCAATGGGGAGATGAGGGGAAAGGAAAAATTGTAGATTGGCTTTCAGAGCAAGCTGATATTGTAATTAGATTTCAAGGTGGCCATAATGCTGGTCATACACTAGTTATTGATGGGGTGACTTACAAATTACGTTTATTACCCTCAGGTATAGTTAGAAAAGATAAAATTTCAATAATTGGAAATGGTGTTGTTGTAGACCCTTGGGCACTAATTGAAGAAATAGATGAGATAAAATCTAAAGGTGTAGATGTAAATACTAAAAATTTTATTATTTCTGAATCTGCTAACTTAATTTTACCTTTTCATAAAGAAATGGATGAAATTAAAGAAGATGCTGCTGGAAACAGTAAAATTGGAACAACAAGAAGAGGAATCGGCCCAGCATATGAGGATAAAGTTGGAAGACGATCTATTCGTGTAATGGATCTAAGATCTGAAAGCAATCTGGACAAGAGGTTAGAAACAGTGCTAATTCATCATAATGCAATCAGAAAAGGCCTAGGAAAAAAGATTTTTCAAAAGCAGCAGTTAAAAAAGGATTTATTAGAAATTGCTCCAAAAATATTAAAATTTTCACAACCGGTTTGGTTGAAGATAGATCAATTTAGGAAACAAAAAAAAAAGATATTATTTGAGGGTGCCCAAGGAATTTTACTTGATGTTGATCATGGAACATATCCATATGTTACTTCCTCAAACACTGTAGCCTCAAATGCAGCAACAGGTACTGGATGTGGTCCAAATTCAATAAATTATGTTTTAGGAATAACAAAAGCTTACACCACAAGAGTTGGTGAAGGTCCTTTTCCAACAGAATTAAAAAATGAAATTGGTGAATTACTAGGAAGTCGAGGTAAAGAATTTGGGACTGTAACCAGTAGAAAAAGAAGATGTGGATGGTTTGATGGAGTTCTTGTTAGACAAACAATAAAAATTTCTGGTATTAATGGAATTGCACTTACTAAGTTGGATGTTTTAGATGAATTAGATGAAATTAAAATTTGTGTTGAGTATGATCTCGATGGTAAAAAAATTGATTATTTACCAGCAGCAGTTGAGGATCAATTAAAGATTAAACCAATTTATAAAATTTTTCCAGGATGGAAAGGTTCTACCAATGGGATTAAAAATATTGATGCGTTACCAGAAAATGCAAAAAAATATATATTTGCAATAGAGGATTTTATTGGTGCAAAAGTTTCTAGTATTTCAACTAGCCCTGAAAGAGAGGACACAATTCTGATCGAAAACCCTTTTGAAATTTAATTAATAGGCAAAAGATTTTTAGATTTTGCTAGTAACAGCATTTGTTTTTGAAGTTTTTCAAAAGCTTTATTTTCAATTTGTCTTACTCTTTCTCTGCTAATTTTATATTTTTTACTTAAGTCTTCCAAAGTAATAGGATTATCGTTCAATCTTCTAGATGTAAGAATTTCTTTTTCTCTTTGATTAAGTATCTTAATTGAACTTTTTAATAAATCTTTTCTATTTTCCATTTCTTCTTGATGTGCAAATTTTAAATCATGATCTAGTTCTTTATCAACTAACCAGTCTTGCCATTCGTCTCCATCTTCACCCACTTGGGCGTTTAAAGAAAATTCTTTACCTGATAGTCGTCTATTCATAGAAACAACTTCATCTTTACTCACATCAAGTTTATTAGCAATTTCGTTTACATGTTCATCTTTTAAATCGCCCTCTGTTTGAGGTGCTATTTGATTTTTTAATTTTTTAAGATTAAAAAATAATTTTTTTTGGGCTGTTGTAGTACCGATTTTGACCAGACTCCAAGATCTCAAAATATATTCCTGGATGGAAGCTTTAATCCACCACATTGCATAGGTTGCTAACCTAAATCCTTTTTCTGGTTCAAATTTTTTTACAGCTTGCATAAGACCAACATTCCCTTCGGAAATCATTTCATTAACTGGCAAACCATAACCTTTATACCCCATAGCTATTTTGGCGACTAATCTTAAATGACTAGTTACAAGTTTCTCAGCAGCTTTAATATTTCCAGTTGTTCTCCAATTTTTTGCTAACATATATTCTTCTTCAGCAGCTAGCATTGGAAATTTTTTAATTTGTTCCAAATAAGCAGATAATCCTCCTTCGTTAGAAAGAGTTGGTAAATTGTTTACTGTAGTACTCATGGCTGTATTTATTTAATTCAGTTTACTAAATTTTCAATGTTTTATTAGTTAGTATTTCTGAGCATTTTTAACAAATTATTTAGTTCTTTAGGTAAAATCGAGGAAAAAATCATCTCTTTATTAGTTTTAGGATGAACAAATCCTAATGTTTTTGCATGTAAAAACTGTCTATTTAATTTAGAAATTGTTTTTTCAAGTTTAATATCAATATTTTTAATTTTTTTATATTTCTTTTTATATTTTAGGTCACCAACAATACTATTTCCCAAATGAGACATGTGAACACGTATTTGATGGGTTCTTCCAGTTTCTAATTTGCATTCAACTAGACTTAAGGTAGGAGTTTTATCATTTTCAAATATTTCTATAGTTTTGTAATTAGTCACAGCTTTTTTACCTCGAGTGCTACTTGTCTCCATCAATTGTCTATTTTTAGGGCTACGAGTTATCAAAGTATTGATTTTACCAAATGAAGGTCTTAATTTTCCCCAAATTAAAAGTTGGTAAGTTCTTATTATTGAATGTTTGCTAAACTGTTGAGATAATCCATTATGGGTTTCATTGTTTTTCGCAATCACAACTAAGCCAGAGGTATCTTTATCAATTCTATGAACTATTCCTGGTCTTAAATCTCCACCAATGGTTGATAGAGAATTTTTAACATGATAAATTAATGCGTTGACTATTGTTTTATCATAATTACCTGCACCTGGATGCATAATTATACCTGCAGGCTTATTAATCACCAATAAGTCATCATCTTCATAAATAATCTCTAATTTATAATTGAAAGGTTTAAGAGATGCTTCTTTTTGTTTAGGAATATTTAAAGCTAGTTTGTCACCGACTAAAACTTTTTTTGCCGGGCTTTTAATAATTCTATCATTAAGTTTAAGTTTTTCATCTAAAATTAAATTTTTAATTCTAGTTCTACTAATTTTATTTTCTCTTTTATTAATTATAACATCAACACGTAAATTATTTTCATGTTCCTCAACAATAAAATTAATGTTTTTTTCCATAAAATGTAATAATAATACTATATGCGCTTGTAGCTCAACTGGATAGAGCGCCTGACTTCGGATCAGGAGGTTCTGGGTTCGACTCCTAGCAGGCGCACCAATCATTCACCCATATTTATTAACGTCCCTTTTATCCTTGCTCTTAAAAAGGATAAATAAAACAACCCTATTCCAAAAATTATATAAATTAAATTTAATAAATAAGCTTGTTTTATATTTTCATAATTTACCACACCATTTATCAAGATATTTCTGGTTTCATCAAAAATGTAAACTAATGGTAAACCCTTTGCAATTACTTGAAAAAATTCAGGAAGAATCTCTATAGGGTAGTAGATACAGCCCAATGGAGCAAGTAAAAATAATGATGACCAGGCTATATTTTCAAAAGAGGGCCCAAATCTCATTAAACCTGAGCTCACAAATAAACCCAATGTAATGCCGAACATGTATAAACTTAAAAATAATATAAATAGTGGAAAACCTAATTTTAAAATTGAAACTCCAAATAGTGGAGATGTTAAGATAATTGCAGGTACTAAACCAATTAATGTCCTTATCAAAGCAGTAAAAATTAAAGATATAATTATTTCTTTAAGTTTCAAAGGAGCAATGAATAAATTCGTAAAATTTCTACTCCAAATTTCCTCTAAAAAAAGCATGTTAAAACTTATGCTAGATCTAAAAAGGATGTCGTAAAGAATTGCGCATGTAAGAATTATTCCAAGTGTATTATTATAATAATCACTATAAATTGAAAAAAACTTAGAAATAAAACCCCAAAGAATAATTTGTATTGTTGGCCAATAAATTAAATCTAAAACTCTTGGCAAAGAACTTTTGATTAGATAAAAATGTCTTAAAAAAAGACCGTACATTTTGTTTAAATTCATATTAAGTCTCTCGTAAGTTTTAAAAAAACTTCCTCCATATTCCTCCGTCCATGTTTTTTAATTAATTCTCCAGGTTTTCCTTGATCAATAATAGATCCTTTATTCATCATAAGAACCGAAGAACACAATCTTTCAACCTCTGCCATATTATGTGAGGCAAGGAGAATAGAAGTTCTTTTTTCTTTTTGGTATTCCTCTAAAAAACTTCTAACAAAATCTCCTGTTTCAGGATCTAAAGATGCGGTTGGTTCATCTAGAAGAAGAACTGATGGATCATTAATTATTGATTTAGCCAGACTGACTCTATTTTTTTGCCCAGAAGAAAGTTCTCCTGTTATTTTATTGATAAATTCATTAAGTCTTAATTTTTCACAAAGATAATCAATTCTAATTCCAAGTTCTTTAACATCATAAAGTCTGCCATAAACTTCTAGATTTTGCTTTACTGTTAATTTTTTTGGTAACTCAATATATGGTGAAATAAAATTTAAATCGTTCAATAATTCAACTCTTTGCTTTTCAATTTCAATACCATTTATAAGAACTTTTCCTTTAGAAGGTTTAAGTAAACCAAGGATCATACCTATTGTTGTGGTTTTACCACATCCATTAGGTCCGAGGATTCCAATGATTTCATTCTCGTTTACTTTAAAAGAAATATTTCGAACAGCCTCTTTTGAGTTGTAGGTTTTTGACAAATTAATTATTTCAAGAGGAATAGTCATTAAAATTTTGAAGCCCTTAATAATCTATCATTAATAGTCTTGCCAATTCCTTGATTTGGGATTTTGTCCACAGCTATAGATTTATATTTATCTTTTTTTATTTTTCTTAAAATAGTGTAAAGATTTTTTACAGCTTCCTTTAAATTACCTTTTTTTGATAAAAAATAATAGTTCGGTTTTTTAATTTTACTTTTTTTGATTAATAAAAAAGCCTCATTTTTTTTTATCTTTTTAACATTAAGCCTAATCGGAATTCCAGGTGAATAATGAATTCTTGATTGTCCAGGAGCTGAAATCTTAGAGGGATTTATATTTATTGAAATTTTTTTTTTCAATATTTTTTGGATACTTTCAACTTCTAGGCCACCTAATCTTAAAATTTTTGGGTTTTTTCTGAGATCAATAATTGTTGACTCAACTCCAACCGATGATTT
>MDTE01053199.1_pt1 | contig 29487 bp, 26 predicted proteins | sample 811231 | NCBI WGS metagenome assembly MDTE01 (sample SAMN05326651, study PRJNA326480) | marine metagenome | isolation source: seawater | place: Indian Ocean: Red Sea | collected 2010 | reverse complement strand
TTTTTAGCATTTGAAATGCTTCGTGTTTATTGCTTGGTTTTCCTAGTATTGTGTTTTCATATGTGACAATTGTATCGGCCCCAATAACGATGTCTTCCTGGTCAACATGATTAGCAATTTTATGTGATTTATTTTTTGCTAAGCGAGAGGCATGGTATTTGGCAGATTCTAATGAGGAAATTGATTCATCAATCTTTGCAGGTTTAACAGTAAAGTTTCTAATCATAAGCGATAATAATTTTCTTCTTCTTGGAGATTGGGATGCTAGTATTATTTTAGTCTTATTAATTGATGATGACATGTGTTGATTGTAGCATATTCGTTGTGATTTTATGTTGCTTCTCGCATTGAAGTGGTAGAATTTGTATGTGAATATTCATTTATTAACATTGTTCCCTCAAGTTTGTACACCTTATCTTGATGCCAGCATATTGGGTAGAGCTCAAGAAAAAGGTTTGTTACAGATTAGTGTACACGATATTAGAGATCATGCCCATAATCGTCATCGTACTACTGATGATGCTCCATATGGTGGTGGTGGAGGAATGATTATGAAACCTGATCCTGTGTTTGCTGCTGTTGAATCAATATCAGTTACAAATCAGAAATCTAGTGCAATTGTTTTGTTAAGTCCTCAAGGCAGAATATTTAACCAAGATGTAGCTTTAGAATTAGCCGGTTTAAGTGATCTTATTTTAATATCGGGAAAATATGAAGGTTTTGATGAGAGGATTAGGAAATATTTGGCAACTGATGAGATATCTGTAGGAGATTATGTGATGACAGGGGGTGAGCTTCCTGCATTAGTAATAATAGACACTGTGACAAGGTTAATGCCTGGAGTTTTAGGAGATGAAGGAGCCACACAAAATGATTCTCATTCAGATAGAGGATTGTTGGAACATCCACATTATACAAGACCCGTTAATTTTCGTGGATGGGAAGTTCCAAATGTCTTATTATCTGGAGACCATGCAAAAGTTAATTTGTGGAGAAAAAAATGGTCTCTATTTAGAACTTGGAGCCGTAGGCCTGATTTGTTGACAGAATCTAATCTGACACAACAAGAAAAAGACTGGTTGGATGAATTTAAACAGGGTAGTTTCAAGGAATGAAAATAATTACTTTAGATTTGAATTTTTGTAATATTAATGAGTCTGTTGCTTCATTTGTGATTTTTGGTTCTACAGGACCAATACTAATTGAGACTGGTCCAGCGTCAACTGTTGGTAATTTAAAGCAAGAGCTAATTAGGAATAATATAAGAATTGAGGATATTAGACATGTATTGTTGACACATTTGCATCTTGATCATTCAGGTGCATCTGGTTATTTAGCTAGTCAAGGTGCACAGATATATATTCATCATAGAGCAGTACAGCATCTAGTTAATCCTTCTCGCCTTTTAAAAAGCGCTGCACGAATTTATGGTGATAAGATGGATGCTTTATGGGGCGATACTTTACCTATAGATGAGAAGCGTGTTCATGGGTTACATGATGGGGACGAATTGGTAATTGATGGAGTATGTTTTAGAGTCATGGACGTGTGTGGTCATGCTAATCATCATCATGTTCTATGTGTAGATGATTTTGCTTTCGTTGGTGATATAGCAGGTATTAGAATTTCCCGAAATGCATTTGTTTCATTACCTGCTCCTCCTCCTGAATTTGATGCTGGTGAATGGCAACATAGTTTAGACAAATTACGTGCACTATTCTTGAAGCGCATTTATCTTACTCATTTTGGTCATGTTGAGAATGTTAATGAACACATTGATATATTGTCTTCTGAAATCAATATAGTTGTACAATATGTACAAAAGTTGATGATGGGCAGTTATGATCATAATGAAAGTATGTTGAGATATGTTAATTGGTATAGAGATAGGGCTAGCAAAGCGGGTCTGTCAGATGATGAAATAATTAAATATGAGACCGCTAATCCATTTTATATGTCTATAGATGGTATCATGAGATATTTATCACAAAAATAGTAGATAATTCTTTTGGTAAAGGTGACGTAAGATGAGTAAAATTTCTCGAGATGAAGCTTGGAATATAGTATGTCAGTATGTGCAAGGTTTGAGTTTGCGTAGACATATGTTAGCAGTGGAAGCATCTATGAGGTATTATGCATCACTTTTTGGAGAAGATCTTGATGAATGGGGAATACCTGGCTTATTACATGATTTTGATTGGGAGATACATCCTTCGGAAGAAGGTCATCCAGTAAAAGGTGCTTCAATACTTCGAGATTTGAATGTGTCTGATGATGTTATTCAAACAATACTAAGCCATGCACCTCATACTGGAGTCAGACCAATTACACTGCGTGATAAGACACTTTATGCTTGTGATGAATTAACTGGTCTAATTAGTGCTGTTGCATTGGTTAGACCTAGTAGATCACTTATAGATCTAAAAGTTAAATCAGTGCGAAAAAAATGGAAGGATAAGAGGTTTGCATCAGGAGTTGATAGGGTTGAAATTGAAAATGCTTCTATGGATTTGGGGTTAGAACTTTGGGAGCATGTCTCTAATGTATTAGAAGCAATGAAGAGTATTGCAAATGATTTAGGTTTAGGTGATGCTAAAAAAGAGGTCTGATCAATAGCAATGTATTTTTTTGGGAATTATATCTATGAAGAAATCTAAATTAAGTAGTTTTGGTCAGTCTAGAATATGTCCTATATGTGAGTCGAATGTTGGTTCCGCAGCGACTAAGTGTTTAGTTTGTGGTGCTGAATTAGCTAGTGATGATATTCAATCTAATGCAGAAATACCTGCCTCCTCGGTGAAAGTTAGAAAGTCAAGTGTAAATGTTCCTGTTACTGTGATAATTGGAGCAATTACCTTTATGGTTTTAGGTGGTTTAGCGTTGTTGTTGGTGTCATCCGGCAACAATCCATTTTTAGAATCTACAGCTACTATTACACCGTCTGCAACGTCAGTGCCAACATTTACTCAATCTCCGACGAAGATACCTACTAAATTGCCTACGAGTACTTCTTTGCCTCCAATAGTACATAAAGTAATAGAAGGAGACAATTGTATATTGATTGCTGTAACTTATGATGTATCAGTACAGAGTGTACTTCAGTTGAATGGATTTACCCAATCCTGTCCATTACTTGTTGGTCAAGAAGTATTGGTTCCTGTTCCTACTGCTACGCCTGCTCCGACGATTACATCTACTATGGTACCCTTGGCATTAACGCAAGCAGCTCGTCCAGTTCATGTAGTTTCTGCAGGGGAGAGTTTGTCCAGTATAGCAGCATATTTTGGAGTAAGTTTTAAGTCTATGGCTGAAGTGAATGGTAAATTACCTCCAGATTATGCTATCTCAATTGGTGAATCTTTAACCATTCCAATTGATATGCCATTACCAACGTCCGGACCTACTCCTACAGAAACTTCGCTTCCACCATATCCGGCTCCTAATTTGTTGAATCCGTCAGATGGTCAGGCTATATCGTATGTGGAACAGGCGGTTAGTTTACAGTGGACGGGTATAGCAAATTTGAGGGAGGATGAAGTTTATTTGGTGACAGTTGAAGATGTAACATCTGGAAAGGCTAAAAGAATTCAGGATTCTACGATTACTACCAGATATGTTCTTAATGTAGATATGAAACCATCTGAATCAGTTCCCCATGTTTTTAGATGGTCAGTGGTAACTGCTAGACAAGTAGGTGTAAGTTCTGAAGGTTTGCCTTTGTATGAGCCTGCTGGAATTACATCTGAGGTGAGAACTTTTACATGGAGTGGTATAGGAATTAATATTACAGAAACATCTAATGAGGATTAAGTATTGATTTATGATAAGAGTTCTGTCATTGGAATAGTAGGTGGTTTAGGTCCTCAGGCTGGTATTGATCTAGCTAACAAAAGAATTAAACAGACACATGCTTTTATGGATCAAGATCATATTTCTTTGATTTTTATGTCGCTGTGGTCATATGTAGTTGATCGTACAGACTATTTGTAGGGAAGGATTTCGATAAATCCAGGACTGGCTATAGCTGATATTGTTAAAAGTCTGGAAGATGTTGGAGATGGTGTTATAGGTATATCTTGTAATAGCGTGCATGCAAACCCTATATGGAAAATTATATTGCAGGATATTGATCGGAGAGAAAGTAAAGTAAAATTGGTAAATATGATTGTTGAAACTGTTGCTTATATAAAATCTAATTGGCCAGAGGTAACTAATGTTGGTGTTTTAGGGACCAATGGTGCAGTTGAATCTCGTGTTTATTCAGAATGTCTAATGTCACAAGATATGTGTGCCGTATTACCTGATTATCACACTCAGAATAATGTTGTTCATCTTTCAATAGTTGATAAAGAGTACGGTATAAAAGCTAATCCAGATATACACAGTGATCGTGCTCGTAATGATTTATTGTATGCTGCGTCAGAACTAGTTGCTAAAGGAGCTGAGTTGATAGTTTCTGGATGTACAGAGATTCCTTTGGTTATTAAAGAAGATATGATAGATAATATACACATAGTTGATCCAACTTTAATTTTAGCACGTTCATTAATCAGATATACTTCACCTGAAAAATTGTGTGAATCATTTAATAATTCCTGTTGATTATGCGACAATCTCAGTACAAACAACCCAACTCTGACAATTGTTTTGTATGTGGAATTGATAATCATATTGGTCTAAGATTGTCATTTTATGATAATGGTATTGATGAGGTTTGGACTCATTGTAATTTTCCTGTAGATTACCAAGGGTATCCAGGCATTGTACATGGTGGAATCATATCGTCTGTGTTAGATGAGGTTTGTAGTAGGACTGCAATGATTGGTGACAGTAATCGATTTATGATGACAGTGAAGCTTAATATAAAATATCGTTTACCTGTTCCAGTAGAAAATGATCTTAGGGTAATGGGAAAGATTATTCAATTGAGTAGTAGCAGGCTCAAAGCAGATGGTTACATATATCTTGATAATGGAAAAATATGTGCTGAAGCATTTGCAACATTGGTGAATGTCCCTCAATCAATTGTAGATTCTTCGGAATTCAAAGAGATTGGATGGCGTATTAATGATGATGGAAATTGAAGTTAGCTTTAAAATACCGAACAATAAATTGTTTGGAAAATATTATGATTGTCAATGTATTGGAGAATATGGAATAGGTATAGTCTCTGAACATAAAGTTGTTGATGATTATTATGATACTATTAACAATGATATTTGGTCTGCAGGATATAAGTTAAGATTGCGACATATTCTTAATAATCATTTTGTTACTATTAAGTCTAGTAAATCTAACCATCCTAGATTTTCAGTGAGAAATGAATTTGAATTTGAAATTGATGAAGACATTGTAGATATTACTAGGTGGAAAAATGCTTATGCTGTTCATCTATTAGAAAGAATTATAGAAAATAAGGTCCTAGAATTAAAGTTTCAATTGCGGCAGAATCGTCATATTAGGGATATATACTTTGAGAAAGTTAACGTTGGTATTTTGAGTCTTGATGTTGTAAGAGTATTCTATGATAATCTAGAATTAGATATGTTCAGTATTCTTGAGGTTGAAATACATAATATGAATAACCTGTTTATTTTAGATGAAATATGTAACGAAATTGAAGATGATGGTTTTTGCATCACACATGTTGCTAAATTATCGAGGGCTGCGAAAGCGATAGAGGACTATAAAAGTATCAGGAAGAATTATGTGGAATAATTATCATTTAGTTGATTCTATAGAAGAAGCATTGGAAATATTGCAATCAAAAGGTCGTCTTGCGCGCATAGTAGCAGGTGGAACTGACATGATTGTTGAACTTGACCGTAGAATGCATCCAGATGTTAATACTTTAATCGATATCTCCAGAATTAATGGGCTGGATAGTATACGGCGTGATTCTAAAGGAGTCATTTCTTTGGGTCCTCTGGTTACTCATAATCAATGTGTAGCATCTAGTACAATTCGCAATTATGCTCTGCCTCTTGCGCAAGCTTGTTGGGAAGTTGGTGCTCCTCAAATTAGGAATAGATCTACTATTGCTGGTAATTTGATCACAGCCTCACCAGCGAATGACACAATTACTCCTTTAATGGCAATGGATGCAACTGTGACATTGACATCGTTAAATTCAGTACGTAAAGTAAAACTATCTGATTTTTATCTAGGTGTACGAAAGACTGTAATGAGGACTGATGAAATATTGACAGAAATAACATTTTCTAGTTTAGGAGATGATGTTAGGGGTGTATTTAAAAAATTAGGCCTTCGAAAGGCTCAAGCGATAGCAGTAGTTAATGTATGTTTATTATTAGGTTTTGAAAATAAGGATAGTAGAGTTTGTAAGGATGCTCGTATTACACTAGGATCTGTTGCTCCTACTATTGTCAGAGCAAAAGAAGCGGAGAAATTGTTAATTGGACATGTAATTGATAGTGAACTTGTTAATTGTGTCGTAGATAATATCTGTGAGATTGTGACACCAATAGACGATTTGAGGAGTTCTGCCGATTATAGGAAGACTATGGTTAGGGTATTGACAGCGAGGTCATTTGAATCAATTTTATCTGAGGGTATCATAGATGATTTACCGGACAATCCTGTTCTGCTAGGCAGTGGTATTGAAAAAGAACATGATATTGATGTTATATCAAGATCATGGATATCAGAAGAGAATGTTGATACACCTACAATTTCTACCGTTGTTAATGGTATTGAACATGATGTTGTAGATGCTGGTTACAAGACTTTGTTACATATGTTGAGGGATGATTTAGGTCTTGTGGGAACAAAAGAAGGGTGTAGTGAAGGAGAGTGTGGTGCGTGTACGGTGTATCTAGATGGTGAAGCAGTAATGTCGTGTTTGGTTCCAGCTCCTAGAGCACATGGTTCTGAAATAACTACTATTGAGGGTATTGCTGGTAAAGATTCTTTGCATCCTATTCAACAGTCATTCATTGATTGTGGTGCCGTACAGTGTGGTTATTGTACACCTGGTTTGATAATGTCATGTGTGAAATTGGTTTCCGAGGTCTCTAGTCCTAGTAGAAACCAGGCGGAAGAAGCTATAACCGGAAATTTGTGTAGGTGTACAGGATATTACAAGATATTTGAGGCAATTGAAAAAGCTGCAGAAATTATATGAGAGTTATAAAGTTAATAATATGAGTAGAATAATTGGAGCTGATATACCTAGAATAGATGCTTTAGACAAAGTTACTGGAAAAACTTTGTTTCCAGCTGATATTATGGCAGACGATATGCTTCATATGAAGATATTGTTTTCTGGAAAACCACATGCTCAGATTGTAGAAATAGATACTAGTAAAGCTAGATCATACCCAGGAGTGGTAGCTGTTCTTACGGCTAAAGATGTGCCATTAAATGAGTATGGATTAATCAATAACGATCAGCCTGTTTTAGTTGGACCTGGATCTAATAAATTGGGTGCAGATGTAGCAAGGTTCATAGGGGATCAAGTAGCAGTTGTGGTAGCAGAAACTGAGAAGATAGCATCTAAGGCACGTGATCTTATTTCTATCAAGTGGCAAGACTTACCAGTCTTAACTGATCCATACAAGGCTATGCAGCCAGATGCACCCTTACTGTTTGAAGATCGTGAATCAAATATCATTAAGCATAATAAGATTCGTAAAGGTGATTTTACAGGTGTTTGGAATACATGTGATGTGATTGTAGAAAGTTCATATCGTACTCCGTGGCAGGAGCATGCATATTTGCAACCTGAAGCAGGCCTATCATATATTGATACGGAAGGTCGAATTACAGTTGAAGCAGCTGGTCAATGGATTCATGAAGAACAGAAACAAATAGCTCATGCTTTGCAGGTTCCAGTGGAGCAGGTGAGAATTATTCATCCAGCAATTGGTGGAGCTTTTGGTGGTAGAGAAGATATTTCTATACAGATAGTTTTAGCTTTAGCTTCGTGGAAATTGTCGCAACAGGGTATATTGCGCCCTGTACGCATTGTTTGGAGTCGAGAAGAATCAATTATAGGTCATCATAAGCGCCACCCTTATAAGATTGAAGCAAAATGGGGAGCTGATTCGAATGGTAAAATTATTGCGGCTGAAGTAGAGATGGTTGCTGATGCAGGTGCTTATGAATACACTTCCGCTAAGGTTCTAGGAAATGCTACTTTGCAATGTACTGGTCCATACGATATACCATATGTTAAAGTTGATGCTTATGCAGTGTATACTAATAATGTTCCTAGTGGTGCTTTTAGAGGATTTGGTGGTCCCCAGGGTGCTTTTGCAGCGGAGAGTCAAGTGAACAAATTGGCTGACAAGTTGGGTATTGATCCCGTTAAAATGCGAAAAGTTAATTTAATAAGTGATGGAACAATTGGTCAGTTTAATCATGTGTATCCTAAAGGTGTAACGATTAGACAAGTAGTTGATGAATGTGAAAGACGATCAGAATGGCCAACAATTTCTATTAGTGATAATGATGATATTAATATAAGGAAAGGTCATGGATTTGCTTGTGCATTAAAGAACATTGGATTTTCCTTTGGTTTTCCAGAAGAATGTTGGGCCAAAGTTGAAATTCATGGCGGTTCTGAGATTGAAAATGTTGTATTGCATCATGCTGGTGCGGATTGTGGTCAAGGTGCTCATACAGCTTTTGTACAAATGGTTGCTGAAGCATGCGGAGTTAGTATTGATATGGTTAGATTAGGTGATGCGGATTCTTCAATGAACAAAAATTCAGGTAGTGCTTCGGCATCTAGATTAACTTTTATGGCTGGAAATAGTATTAAGGGGGCAGTCGATTTAGCTCTGAAGAATTGGATGTCAGAAGAAAGACCAGCTATTGGTGAATACAGGTTTGTTCCTCGTGAAACTACAGCATTAGATCCTCATACTGGAGAATGTGATCCAAATATTACATATGGGTATGTAGCTCAGTCAGTTTCTGTCGAAGTTGATATTGAAACAGGTCATATTAATGTGTTAGACGTTGTATCAGTTGATGATGTTGGTAAGGCAATAAATCCTACTCAGGTGGTTGGACAAATAGAAGGGGCTGTGGTGCAAGCGCATGGATATACTCTTATGGAGAATTTAATAGTCAAGGATGGGTATGTTAAAACATCGAAATTTTCTAATTATCTGATTCCTACTTCATTAGACGTTCCTGATAGAGTAGATTCTGTAATACTGGAATGTGCTGATCCACAAGGTCCATGGGGTTTGAGAGGAGTAGCTGAAATGCCATTTTTGCCATATGCACCAGCTGTTACTGCAGCCGTATATGATGCTACTGGAGTTTGGTTTGATGATTTTCCTCTAACTCCAGAAAGGGTGTTGAGAGGTATAAGCAACTTTAAATGTTAACAGATAGTACTATCATAGTACGTGGGGGTGGTGATCTTGCTACTGGTGTAATCTATAGGTTGTTTAGAGCAGGATGTAGAATTATTGTGTTAGAACTTGAAAATCCAAGATCTGTCCGTAGAAGTGTTTCTGCATCACAGGCAATAATTTCGGGTGAACATATCGTAGAAGGTGTTATATTTAGAAGATCTGATATTGGAGACGTTCCCACTTTAAGTAGGGACGTTATTCCAGTAATTGTTGATCCAAAAGGTGCAAGTATTGAATACTTGAATCCCGGTTTTATAGTTGATGCTAGAATGTTAAAAAGAGACATAGATAGTGATTATGACACTGATTATTTTGTTGTTGGTTTAGGGCCAGGTTTTGTAGTTGGTGAAAATTGTGATGTTGTCATAGAGACTAAGCGCGGACATAGTTTAGGAAAGGCATTTTATGACAAAGGAGCACAGGCTATTCCAGATACTGGTGTTCCTGAACAAGTTAACGGAGTGAAGGGTAACAGAGTTGTAAGAGCACCATGTACAGGTAGGATAAGTAATTGTGCTGAAATTGGTGATAGCTTATTGGTTGGTGATTGTATAGCAGTTGTTAATACTGAAGAGGTGTTAGTGCAGGTATCCGGTGTATTACGGGGTTTAATTCAAGATGGAATAGAAGTATCTAGAAATGAAAAAATTGCTGATGTTGATCCACGTAATATTGTTGAGTATTGTTATACGATATCTGATAAAGCCTTGGCAATTGGGGGTGGCGTCTTGGAATCAATATTATATAGCATTTGTCTGAAATCTCATTAGGAATATAGCTCTATGAATTTGCCTCTATTATTGCGATTAGGATCATCTGAATTGATTTCAATAGTTGGTGCCGGTGGTAAAACAACTTTGATGTTTAGGTTGGCTGAACAATTGGTAGATGCTGGACATAAAGTCATCACTACTACAACCACACGTATTTTTGCTGCTCAAACTAAATTGGCAAAAAACCATATTGTTTTGGGTCAGCATACTGATGATATCGTGAGGTTATTTTCTATGTTGGATTATATCCCTAATATATTAGTTACAGGACTAGTTAGTCAAGATAGTGATAAAGCTTATGGTCTTGAACCTCAAATTATTAATGATCTTTATCGTATTGGTAAATTGAGCAAATGTACAATTATTGTTGAGGCAGATGGTTCGAGAATGCGTCCATTTAAGGCTCCTGATAACCACGAACCAGTTATTCCTACAGATACTACGATGGTAATTTCAGTAGTTGGTTCTGATATTTTTGGTAAGAAGTTAAATGAAATTAACGTGCATAGGCCGCAAATAGTATCTAGAATTGCCAATGTTGATACTGAATCAAAAGTGACGCCAGAAATTGTATCAGATGTCTTTCTTAGTCCTATTGGTGGTATGAAAATGGTTCCTGACAAATCTAGGTGGTTGCCATTTATTAACAAAGTGAAAACTTCTGATGATAATACATTTGCAATTAACACGGCTAATTTGCTGATGGAGGGTGGCGCTAATGAAGTGTTGATTGGTAGCTTGTTGGATTCAACTAAGAGTTTTATGCGGTTCAGTAAAGTGGCTTCAATTGTATTGGCTGCAGGTGGATCTACTCGAATGGATCCAAATCTTGGTATTAAACAGTTGTTGCCATGGGGGGATGATACATTAGTAGGTCATTCAGTTAAAGTATCCATGAAAAGTAAGGTAAATACTATCAAGGTGGTTGTTGGCAATAGACATAAAGAAGTTGTTAGTAGTTTGCGGCATGTTGGTGTGGAGACTGTAAAAAATGAGAATTGGTCTATTGGTCAGAGTGAATCTTTGAAAATTGGTCTTAAGTCTTTAGATGATGATATTGGCGCAGTTATTTTTTTATTGGCTGATCAACCATTTGTAGATTCTGATTTGATTAATGCGTTAATTTTAAAATATTATGAGACTGCAGCATTGATAGTTGCTCCTAAAGTGAATGGAAAACAAGCTAATCCTGTTCTGTTTGATCGTGATATTTGGTCAGAATTGTTGATGATAAAAGGGGATATTGGCGGTCGTAATGTCGTTGACAAATATAAAGGCTGTGTCGAATGGATTGAGTGGGATGATAGTATTATATATGAGATTAATGATATGACAGATTACAGAAAGATTTTAGAAGAGCTCGATTAATTACTGCTTTATATGGTATGTTTTAACTAATGAGGTGTACATTTCATGAAATCAACTAGTCTTGATATTGCGCATAATGCTATTGATACTATAACTAGTATGATGGCTGAATCTGTTGTATTAATTGACTTACAAGGTATATCAATAATTAGTGACTATTATGTTATTGCTACTGGTACTGGAGAACGACATATAAAAGCCTTAGCTAGGGCAGTTGCAGATAATATTGATATTAAGCGTAAGATAAGTATTCCTGACTTGGATGATCAAGCTAAGAGTGGTTGGGTATTATTGGACCTTGGAGATGTTATGGTGCACCTTTTTGTTGGAATACAGCGAGAACATTATGGATTGGAGACTCTTTGGTCTGAGGGTAAAGTAGTGCTTAGGATGCAATAATAGGCTTGTCAGAAATGTTGTACTAAACACATTTTTTATTCAAATATCCACTTGCTATCGTTCCGAGTCCACTCAATTAATTCTTCTGGTGTGAACCATAAATTTACTTCTATTTTACCGTTTTCAGCACTATCTGAACCATGTGTGAGGTTTCTTCCAATATCTATTGCATAATCACCTCTTATGGTACCGGGATTTGCCTCTGTAGGATTGGTAGACCCTAATACTTGTCTCAAAACAGATACAGCTTTATTGCCTTGCCATGCTATTGCTACTACTGGAGAAGAGGTTATATAACTAATTAGACCATTATAAAATGGTTTATCCTCATGTATGGCATAATGTGCTTCTGCAAGTTCATTTGATACGGATAACATTTTCATTCCAACTATGTTTAGACCTCTTTGTTCAATCTTGCTGATAATAGTACCTACTAGACCTCTCTGTACTCCATCTGGTTTTACTAAAAGTAATGTTGTTTCCAATTTTCTGTCCTCCTATACTGTATTTTTATCTACCAAGTGCTTTATGGTAAAGAGGTAGTGCTTTTTCAAAATTTCCTGATTTAGTATATGCATCAGCCAGTGTTTGAAGAATTGTAGCAGTATTATTAATGTGCGGGTCAGATATGACTTTCTCTAAATCATCAACCACTTGATTAAGTTTTTCTGAAGATTTAACTAGGTTCATATAATGTCCTAGTGCAGTATCTATTTGATTATTATTGAGTGAATTTCTGGCTTTTTTCAGGATATCTTTAGGATTACTTGTTGTTATATTAGCAACATGTTTTCTTGAAGTGTTCGATGTTTCTTGGTTAGTTTTAGTCGTCGTTAGTTTAGGGTTTTCAGTTGATGGTTGTGTAGATTTAGACAAGGAATCATTATATTTTAATGATTTTGGAGAATAATTTTTATTATTGCTAGCTGGCTTGTTTTTGTGTTCGTCTAACCATTTAAAGTTATAGTTAGTTGAATGATTTTCATGTTTTGAATTATTATCTGAATTGTTAATTATCCATTTTGGTAAATGCGTAGTCTGTTTATTTTTGTTATTGGCACTGAAAGGAGATAAAGGTTCAAATCCACTTGACATTCTATTTGTATTGTCAGATGATAGTTTGTCTTTATTCTCATTACTGTCTAAATAATTAAACATTGTATTACCTTGAAGTATTTTATAAGTATATACTTCAATAGTACATTGAACAATTGTTCAATGTACTATTGTTAAGTTGATTGTACTATGTTACAAATCAATGCATTAGAACATGGACATCAATTGTCCCATTAAGCCGTTAGCACCAACACTTGCAATGAGTCCTGCAAATACTACAGATACCATACTCATTAATTTGATTAATATGTTTAGTGATGGTCCACTAGTATCTTTAAAAGGGTCACCAACGGTGTCACCAACAACAGTTGCTTTATGTACTTCTGAACCCTTGCCTCCTTTTTCTCCAGTTTCAACTAGTTTTTTTGCGTTGTCCCATGCACCACCAGCATTTGACATCATTACAGCCATTACAAAGCCGGTTGCAAGTCCTCCCGACAGTAGTCCAAGTACACCAGCTACTCCAAATATTAACCCTACAACAACAGGAATGAGAATTGCTAATGTGGCAGGTGCTACCATTTCTTTTTGAGCACCTTTGGTAGAAATTTCAACACATCTAGCATAATCTGGTGTTGCGGTGCCATCCATTATGCCGGGTATTTCCTTGAATTGTCTGCGAACTTCTAATACCATTGCGCCAGCTGCACGTCCTACTGCAGACATAGTCATTGCGGAAAAGTAGAATACAGTCATTGCTCCAATGAATATACCAATTAGTACTGCAGGATTTAATAATGTGACATCGTAATAGCTCATGAAGTCTTGCATTGTCATGGTTTCTACCATAACAGTGACTCCACGAATTTCAACTGTTTCTATTCCAAGTAAGTGAACTAAGCTAAATCGAATTTCTTCTAGATATGCTGCTAATAATGCTAGTGCTGTGAGAGCTGCACTTCCGATTGCAAAACCTTTTCCTGTAGCAGCAGTAGTATTACCTACAGCATCAAGTTCGTCAGTACGTTTTCGTACTTCTGGATCAAGCCCAGCCATTTCAGCATTTCCACCGGCATTATCAGCTATTGGTCCATATGCATCAGCTGCCAAAGTTATTCCTAGTGTAGATAACATTGCAACTGCTGCTAGGCCTACACCATATAAACCCATTAAGGTATTTTCTACTCCACCAGAAAAATAGTAGGCTATGGTAATTCCTACTGCTATCGTAATTACAGGAGTGGCAGTCGACTGCATACCTACAGAGAGTCCTTGTATGATAACAGTAGCAGGACCACTTTCACCTTGATCAGCAATATTTTGTGTCGGTTTGTATTCATGTGATGTGTAGTATTCAGTTGCTTTTCCGATGATAATTCCTACTAGCAAACCAGTAATAATTGTTAACCACATTAGTATAGGGCGGTTAAGTTCGAATGCATAAACAAGAGGTAATGCAACTATTGCAATCCCTATGGCTGATACATTGATTCCTCTATTCAAAGATTTCATTAGAGCTTGCATTCCGGCACCTTCTTTAGTTCTTACAAGATACACACCTAGAACTGATAGAATAACTCCTGCAGCTGCTAAAACCATAGGCATAGCAATGTAATTAATTTGAATTGCTATGCTTTCCATTCCATATGATGTGATTACAGCAGCTACACCTAATGCTGCAGTAGCTAGGATGGATCCGGCATATGATTCATATAAGTCTGCACCCATACCTGCGACATCACCCACGTTATCGCCAACATTGTCTGCTATTGTTGCAGGATTACGGGGATCATCCTCTGGAATCCCAGCCTCTACTTTGCCTACTAGGTCTGCACCGACATCTGCAGCTTTTGTATATATACCACCTCCTACTCTTGCAAAAAGGGCTTGTGTGCTTGCTCCAAAACCAAAGCTCAACATAATTACTGTGATTTGTGGTAATGGATTTACTGTGCCAAAAAATTCAGGTGGAAATAAATAATATAGTGCTATAAACCAAGCTGATATGTCAAGTAGTGCAAATCCTACAACTACTAATCCCATTACTGCACCAGCGCGGAATGCTACTTGCAACCCATCATTTAGACTTTTGCTTGCTGCATGTGTTGTGCGGGCACTTGCATTGGTAGCTGTTTTCATACCGAAGTATCCACAGATACCGGAGAATAGGCCACCAGTTAGAAATGCATATGGCACAATTCTGTTCTGCAGGTTAAAGAAGGATAACGTGAGAAATATGATAAATAGGATAAGAAATGCTATGGCTACTACCCGGTATTGTCTTCGCAGATATGCCATTGCTCCATCTCTAACTGCTTGCGCAATTTCTTTCATGCGTGGGGTACCTTCATCTTTCTCCATGACTGATCTATAAAAAATAAATGCGAAAAGGAGAGCTATGAAAGCACTAATTGGTGTTAGCCACCATATTATAGGTAAAGGTAGACGTTCCGCTTGTGATACTGTGGATTCTAGTAAGTTGTACATTGATATTTTTCCTCCAATATTTTATGATTTTGTGTCTATAGTTGTATTTATTGTAATTAATATTTTGTTTGATTTACATAAAATACGCCCGAAAAAAGTAAAGATTCGGGCGATCAATGGCGGGATTTTACTGAGTTGATGAAAATGTGTCAAGTGAGTCTAAAGAAAAATATAACCTTGACAGAATCAGCAGTAATGATGTATAAGACTGATCCTGTTCATTTCTTTGAGATGAACACAGATGTTTTAGACAATTTTATTGCTGTTGTTGGGCACACTGTATTCGATAGTAAGGTGTGTTCTTTCTGTGAAGAAAAGTCGTAATTTAGAAAATAAATCTTACAGAAAACAGAAATAAAATGAGGCAAATATAAGTATGAGCAAAAACAGAAAGTCAAATAAGAATAAACGAAGTAAGTCAAATAAAATGAATTCTAGATCCAACGGTAATACTAATGGTGATTTGCGTTCTCTAAGTAATGCTGAATTGCAGGCAGAGATATTAGCTGCTGAAACGGAACATCCTAAAATCCAGAAGTTAATAGAACTTGCTGAAAGTAAAGGTAAAATATCAATCGATGAAATTGTTACATTATATCCAGAAGCTGAAGAGGATATAGGTATATTGGATGAGACATTGGCTTCATTATTGGAAGCTGGAGTTGAGATTGTTGAAAAAGCATCTGATGATGAAGGTGACTTTGCTAATGCAGAAGATAAAGATGGATTTATGCCTGAGAAGGAACGGTTCAATGTTGAAATTAAGAAGATCAAAAGACGTAGCAGAGGCAAATCTGGTATATCCGCATTAGATGTTGACGATACAATAGGTTTGTATTTGAAAGAAGTTGGTCGTGTTCCTTTGTTAACTAAGGACGAAGAAGTCTGGTTAGCTAAAAGAATGGAGAAAGCAGTTCAAGCAGAAGAAGAATTGAATTCTGACAAAAAGATTTCTTATGAGAGAAAATCCATATTAAATCAAGATATTGAAGATGGTGTTGAGGCTCGTGAGCATCTTGTTACTGCCAATTCTCGTTTGGTTATTAGTGTGGCTAAAAAGTATATTGGTAGAGGGGTGCCATTTTTAGATTTAATACAGGAAGGAAATATTGGATTGTTACGAGCTGCAAAGAAATTTGATTATCATCGTGGTCACAAATTTAGTACTTATGCCACCTGGTGGATACGTCAGGCTGTTACAAGGGCTATTGCTGACCAAGGAAGAACTATTAGAGTGCCAGTTCACATGGGAGATCAAATAAACAAATTGCTTAGAGTATCGCATTCATTGACTCAGAAGCTTGGACGTGATCCTACGGTGGAGGAATTAGCAGATTTATTAGATGTTACTCCAAAAAAGGTAGAAGACATGGTTCAGATAGCTCGTAGACCTTTGTCTTTAGAAGCTCCGACTGATGACCAGGAAGATTCTAGTGTTGGGGATTTTGTTGAAGATGAGGATAGTCCGGCACCTGTGGAAGCAACTACGCAAAACATGTTAAGGTTACAGATTAGGGATGCCTTGACAGGTCTTCCGCCTAGAGAAGTACGTATATTACAATTAAGATATGGATTGTTAGATGGTGAATCTTATACCTTAGAAGAAGTGGGGCGCAAAATGGGTGTTACACGTGAGAGAGTGCGACAGATAGAGGCCCAAGCTCTGGGTAGGTTAAGAACACCTGATCAAAAAGAATTATTAGAAGGGTTTTTACGGGAATATTGATAAACAATCTTAATATTTTATATAGTTTGATATTACGTTTTGTCAATATCTGTTGAATCGTCTTTCAGCAATATTCCTTCAATCTTTCTGGTGCTACGTCTAATTGTTGATCTAATTTTTGCGAAACCATAAAGTGCTTGTCTGCGCAATTTGTGCCATATTTGATTTACAGGTTTAGTGTGAGTCATATCCCAACTAACTAGTGTAGCACCCCAGGAGAGACCACCGCCAAAAGCTACAAAGATGATATTATGTTTATCTTTTATTTGTTGATTTGAGATTGCTTCACATAATGCCAAAGGAATAGAGGCTGCAGAAGTGTTTCCATGTGTGTCTAAATTCATGATGAATTTATCAAGTGGTAGGTTGAGATTTCGTGCTGCAGTTTCAATAATTCGTTTATTTGCTTGATGCGGTATTATAAAATCTATGTCATCTAGAGTCATGTCTGCTTGCTGTACAACTTTATTACATGCGTCAGCCATCACTCGTGTTGCAAATCTAAATACTTCACGACCATTCATCGTTATAGCATGGAGATTATTTTCAACAGTGTGATTTGTTGCTGGCATAGCACTTCCACCAGCTGGGACTTTCAGAAGATCAGCGCCTGATCCATCAGACCTGAGAACAGAGGTAAGGATTCCTCCAGGTTGATTCTTTTCTTGTAGAACTATTGCTCCAGCACCATCCCCAAAAAGTACACATGTACTACGATCTTCCCAGTTCACTATTTTGGAAAGTGTTTCTGATCCCACGATTAAAATAGTATTAAAGGCACCACTTCTTATCATCTGGTTGGCAACACTTAATGCATATACAAACCCTGTACAGGCTGCGTTCATATCAAATGCACCTGCTCTAGTTGCTCCGAGTTTGTCTTGAATAATTGATGCAGTAGAAGGAAAGTTATGTTCAGGAGTGCATGTAGCTACTATGATTAAATCTAGGTCTTTTGGAGATATATTTGCTACATCTAATGCATTTTTTGATGCCTTAAGACCTAATGACGCGGTTGTTTCAGTGTTATCTGCTATATATCTTTGTTTAATGCCTGTTCTGGATTCTATCCATTCATCAGTAGTGTCAACCATCTCAGATAGTTCCTGGTTTGATACAACTTTTTTGGGTACAGAGGTACCCCATCCTATGATATGAGCATATCTATCAAAATTATTCATTTGTCAGTTGTTATTATATTTTGTGAATATCAATGATGCATTGTGTCCACCAAATCCAAATGAGTTTGACATGACCACATTAGGAGATATTGTTCTGGATTGGTGTAATGTGTAATCCAAATCACATTCAGGGTCATCTGTGCAATGATTGATGGTAGGTGGTATTTTCGAATTTGTTATTGAGTTGATGCATAGTATTGCCTCTAATGCTCCGGCTCCACCGAGTAAATGACCATGCATGGATTTGGTTGAAGAGATTGGTATATTATATGCATAGTCGCCGAAGACTTTTTTGATTGCCAGAGTTTCTGTTTTATCATTTAAAGGTGTTGATGTACCATGAGCATTAATATACATTATATCTGTAGGTTTAATTTTGCTGTCTTCGATTGCTAGTTGCATGCAAAGAATGGCAGATTCTGCATTCGAAGCTGGAGCTGTAATGTGATGCGCATCGTTTGTGAGTCCATATCCAGTTATTTCTGCATAAATTGTTGCTCCACGTTCTATAGCATGTGATTCGGATTCGAGGATCAAGATTGCAGCACCTTCACCAGCGACGAATCCGTCTCTATCTAAATCAAATGGGCGACAGGCAGTAGAAGGATCGTTGTTTCTTGTAGAAAGGGCGCCCATATTGGCGAATGCAGCAATAGTTACAGGTGTGATGGCTGCTTCAGCCCCTCCAGCAATAATTATATCCGCAGCACCTCTTCTGATCATTTCAGTTGCTTCACCGATTGCATTCGTGCTGCTGGCACATGCTGATGTAACACATAGATTAGGACCCTTGGCTCCAAAGTTTATAGCAACTTGTCCAGCTGCTGTGTCTGGTAGCATCATTGGTACCATGAATGGACTGACACGTTTAGGTCCCTTTTTAGTAAGTATTGAGGCTTCTTTTTCTAGGGTACTTACCCCACCAATACCTGTACCTATAATTACTCCTGTACGTGTATTATTTGAATCTGTTATCAGTAGATCTGCATCTTCTAGTGCTTCTTCAGTAGCAGCAACTGCAAATTGAACAAATCTGTCCATGTGTCGTGCAGTTTTCTTTCCAAATCTTTCTGCAGGATCAAATTCTTTGACTTCACCTGCAAATTTGGTAGTATGATCAACTGTGTCAAAATGTGTGATAGGACCAATTCCTGATTGTCCGGATAACACATTTTTCCAAGTCTCTATTACATTATTTGCAATTGGGTTAATTGTACCCATTCCAGTTACTACAACTTTATTTCTCAAAGTTTTTCTCCCAGTTTGTATCCTCTGTTTTTTGTTTCTCTAATAATGTAGAACACTAGTAGGTAGAGTAAGTTGTGCGTATTTATTAACGTTTTAATAGTATCATAGATAACGTATGATACTATTAAAACGTTAATAAATCCAAAAAACTCTAAACAAGGAGAGAGGATGTGATTTTTGTAACTGGGGCAAGTGGTTTTGTTGGAAAATCGCTAGTACCATTATTAATCAAAAAAGGATATGAAGTCAGATGTTTAGTCAACAATACTTCCGTAGATTCTATTTATGGAATGATGCCTGTTGAGCAAATTCATATAGATTTGAATGATTTACAATCTATTCGGTCATCTCTAGTAGGAATTGATACGATTGTGCATTTGGCTAGTGCTCACTCTTTTGGAAGTATTGATAATTTAATGGACATTGATTATATATTAACTAGACAATTATTAGAGGCGGGTAGAGATATGGGTATCCGTAGATTTGTTTATCCGTCTTGTTTATCAGCTAATCGTGCTTCTGCATATGCAATACTAAAAGTAAAAGGTGTTATAGAGGAGTTTGTCAAGAAGAGTGGTATTCCTTTTACTATTGTTAGAAGTGCATCAATTTATGGTAGAGATGACACATTTACTAATGTATTAGCTGGTTTGATGAAATTTACACCTTTCGTATTTCCAAGACCTGGTAATGGTCAGGCGGTCAGGCAGCCAATTTGGATTGGGGATTATGTTGAATGTATTAGTCAAGTGTTGTTAGATGATAGATTTACAAATGCTCAAATAAATATTGGCGGCCCCGAATTTATTACATCAGATGATTTGTTGAAATCCATAATGAACGTAGTAGGTGTGAAAAGAGTATTAGTATCAATGTCTGTTACGCAGATGCAATGGACCGTCAATTATTTAAGAAAAATAGTTGGAAACAGATTGGTTACTTCGAATTGGATTGATCATATTTCAAGGGATTGTAATTGTGAAATTAATAGTTTGCAAAGATATTTTGGAATTAGACCTTCTCAATTTAGGCAATCGATCGATTATTTGACAGGTAATTAAAGGTACTTGAAGTAATGTAATTGATTGGCAAAATTTTGACATTATGTCAATTAGTTGATATAATTTATGTTTGCAATTTTAAACAGTAAGTCGGGATTTGTGTGTTGTAACTATTTGTAATAACATTTTTATATGAATCGATATAGATATCGAGTATAGGTAGTAAAGCAGACTTATAATTTGCTTTATTTTTTTGTATTGGTGCTTTTAGATGAATTGCAGAGAATCATATTTGATTTGTTCTACGGAATTTATTCAAAATATTTGTTATTGAATGATTATAAGCATAATAGTTTATATAAATTAAGAGGAGACTCCAAAAAGTATGAAGACATCCTTTAGAGAAAAATCATATGCACGGATTTCATATTCGTACACACTACCGAGACTGATTGAAATGCAGCTTGATTCATTTCAATGGTTAAAGAATGAGGGGTTAGCGGAGTTGTTCGATGAGATTTCGCCAATTGTGTCATTTAATGGTGCGATGAAATTGTATTTTCCAAGTGATTCACCTGAATCTAAGGAGTTTGATCTTAAATATTGGTTCATGGAGCCTAAATGGGATCAGGCGGAATGTTTAGATAGAGACTTAACTTATTCTTCGCCTCTTTATGTGAAGGTGTTGTTAGTTGGTGATGATGTTCCTGAACCTATTACGTCTGATATATTTCTTGGTGATTTTCCTATTATGACAGAGGAAGGGACTTTCATAGTTAATGGTACAGAGAGAGTAGTTGTATCTCAGCTCATCAGGTCTCCTGGAGTTTATTTTGAAGCACAAACTGATCCAGTGTCCGGTCGAAAAATGTCTACCGCTAAATTGGTTCCTGATAGAGGAGCTTGGATGGAATTTGAGACAAAAAAGAGTGACTACCTTACTGTTAAATTTAATCGTAAAAGGACTATTCCAGTAACTGTTTTGTTAAGAGGAATGGCAGCTGTAGATGATGGTATGGAAAAGAGTCTGATTACAACTGGAGAGGATGAAGAGTTGTTTAGGATCTTTGGTAAATCTGATAATGATGCTGAAAGACAATATATATTGTCAACTATGAAACAGGAACCTGAATGGGATTTAAGCGGAGGTCGTACAATTGCAGAGGAAGCGTTGATAGAATTTTTTAGACGAATGCGTCCTGGTGATCCTGCGACTTTAGATAATGCCAGAGAGTTCATGGAGCAGCAATTATGTGATAATCGTCGATATAATTTGGCGCGTGTTGGAAGATACAAGTTAAATCAGAAGATGGGTCATGGAAAGCATGTTCCATTAACTCAACGTACTGTTACATCGTATGATCTTGTGCAGCTCATAATGCGTATGATTGATATTAATAATGGTGCTGTTGAACCTGATGATATTGATCATTTGGGTAATCGACGTGTTAAGGCTGTAGGCGAGCTTGTACAGAATAAACTCCGTGTGGGACTAAGAAGAATGGAGCGTGTAGTACGAGAACGTATGTCTATTAGAGATCAGGACACACTTTCTCCTATTACTCTCATTAATATCAGACCAGTTGTTTCTGCTTTTAGGGAATTTTTTGGATCTAGTCAGTTATCGCAATTTATGGATCAAACTAATCCACTGGCAGAACTTCGTCATAAACGGACATTATCTGCTCTAGGTCCTGGAGGTTTGCGTAGAGAAAGAGCAGGATTTGATGTTAGAGATGTTCATCATTCTCATTATGGACGTATTTGTCCAATTGAGACTCCTGAAGGTCCCAATATTGGTTTAATAGGTCGGTTGGCTTCTTATGCAAAAGTTAATCCATTTGGTTTTATAGAAACACCTTATAGACAAGTTCAAAAAGAGCTCAATGCTAACAATAAAAAATTGATTGGTAGGACTTTGCGAGAAAATTTGAATAATCCAAATACTGGAAGGGTAGCTGTTAAATCAGGCACAGTTATAAATCAGAGAATTTTTGATAAAATAGAAAAATTTGGTAGTAAATGTAAAGTACAGGTTCTGCCATTTGTATCTGACAAAATTGTATATCTTTCTGCTGATATGGAAGATAGTTATGTTATTGCTCAGGCTAATGCTCCTCTCAATTCAAGTGACGAATTTGTCAGACCAAGGGTGTCAGCTAGGGCTCACTCTAAATTTGTGTTTGCATCTCCTGAAAATCTAGATTTCATGGATGTAGCTCCAAGACAGATTGTTGGTATCTCAGCTTCTTTGATTCCATTTCTTGAGCATGATGATGCTAATAGAGCTTTGATGGGATCAAATATGCAAGCACAGGCTGTTCCTTTGTTGCGTCCTGAGGTTCCTATTGTTTCTACTGGTATGGAATCTTCTGCTGCTTTAGATTCTGGGCAATTAGTTGTTGCTGAGAATGCGGGAGTGGTTGGTAGTGTTACCGGTAATGAGGTTGTGATTCGATCTAGTTCTAATAAATCCCAGAAATATCCACTTAGGAGATTTTCTCGTTCAAATCAAAGTACATGTATTGATCAGCGCCCATTGGTTGTAAAGGGTCAGCGTGTAAAAGAAGGTGATGTGATTGCTGATTCATCAAGCACTTCTGGTGGAAAGTTGGCTTTGGGACAAAATGTTCTAGTTGCTTTTATGTCATGGGAAGGTGGTAATTTTGAAGATGCTATAGTAGTTTCTAGCAGACTAGTGAAGGATGATCGTTTTACCAGTATGCATGTTGAGGAGCATGAAATTGAGGCTCGTGATACAAAATTGGGTCCTGAAGAGATTACTTACGATATTCCTAATGTAGGTGAAGATACTTTGAAGGATTTGGATGAAACAGGTATTGTGCGTATTGGGGCAGAGGTTGGTCCTAATGATATATTGGTCGGAAAGATTACACCGAAAGGTGAAAAAGAATTGTCGCCGGAAGAGAAATTGTTGCGAGCAATTTTTGGAGAAAAAGCAAGAGAGGTTAAGGATTCTTCCTTGAGATTGCCACATGGTGAAAAAGGCAAAGTAGTTGGTGTCAGAGTATTTACAAGGGAAGAACACAAAGACTTAAAAGCTGGTGTAGATAAAATGGTTAGGGTATCAGTAGCGCAGAGAAGAAAGTTGACTGCAGGCGACAAGATGGCTGGTCGACATGGTAACAAAGGTGTGATATCGAGGGTAGTTCCTGAAGAGGATATGCCATTTTTGGAAGATGGTACACCAGTAGACATAATATTAAATCCACTTGGCGTGCCTGGACGTATGAATATTGGTCAGATTTTAGAAACACATTTAGGATGGGCTGCTGAGCGTTTAGGATTTAGAGCTATTACTCCAGTTTTTGACGGAGCTAGTGAAGGTGAAATTGAAGCTGAATTAGCACGTGCTTGGTTAATAGATAGATCATGGTCTGAAATTAGTCAAGATGCATGGGTTTGGTTGGATGGTAAAGGTTATGATCCTGAAGAAATTCAAGATGATCTTGAAGCAACAAGAATGTATCTTGTTCACAAAGGAAAAAGACGAGCGGATAAATATGATCTTACAGATTATGATGATACTAGAAGGTTGTCTTTAGAACTTTGGCTTAAACAAAATGGCTATGATTATGAGAAATTGATTGTGTTAGAAGATAGCACTTTGAATTGGGATGATAAGGAGGAGGCTGATAGATTGTCAACTAGATTGTGTCTAGAGACCTGGTTAAATGACCACGGAATCAAAAATGTTAGTAAGTTAGATAACGAATCTTTGATTGCAAAAGCAAATAAAGTTATGATTGATACTAATGATCCACTACCTACTATAGGAAAAATGAAGGTTAAGGATGGAAGAACTGGAGAATTGTATGAGCAATCAGTAACTATAGGTGTAATACATATGTTAAAGTTGCACCATTTAGTTGAAGACAAGGTTCATGCACGATCAACAGGTCCTTATTCGTTGGTTACTCAACAACCTCTAGGTGGTAAAGCACAATTTGGTGGTCAGAGGTTTGGTGAGATGGAGGTATGGGCTCTTGAAGCTTATGGAGCATCTCATACCTTGCAAGAGATGCTTACTGTAAAGTCAGATGATGTGCTCGGTAGAGTCAAGACTTATGAGTCAATTGTCAAGGGAGATGAAATAGAAGATCCTGGTATTCCGGCTTCGTTTAGAGTTTTGGTGAAAGAAATGCAAAGTCTTGGATTGGCTATAGAAGCAGAAACAGATACAGGTGAAATGATAGAGTTTGGTAAGAATGAGGAGGGTCGTAGAACCCCTAGATTAGGTGGAATTGGGCTGCTTGATTTTAAAAATCGAAACCAGAAGTGACGCCAGCTTTTTTTGTTAGGCATGTCCCTTGACTTACCTAGTTCATGATGGTAGAATTTCCTGCTTGTTATTGAATCCGGTCGGATGTCTTTGATTCTGTTGATGATAAGAAGACGTTCGAATATTATAGAAAATATATATTTGAGGTCATCGTAGATTTTTGTCGGTGGCCTCTCTAATTGCAGCAACTAAGGACTATGTGAGGTGAATTGTGCCTACAATTAATCAGTTGGTTCGTAAAGGTCGTAAGACCAAACAAAAGAAAAGTACTGCTCCGGCATTGCAATATACATTTAATTCTACGAAACAACGTAGGTCACGTCAGTCTAAGGGAGCACCTCAGAAAAGAGGTGTTTGTACCATTGTGCGTACCCAAACACCAAAAAAACCTAATTCAGCTTTGCGGAAAGTAGCCAGGGTTCGATTGACTAATGGTTTAGAAGTTACAGCTTATATACCTGGAGAAGGTCATACTTTACAGGAGCATTCTGTAGTTTTAGTTCGTGGTGGTAGAGTTAAGGATTTGCCAGGAGTCAGATATCATATTGTTCGTGGAACTTTGGATACTACAGGAGTGGAAGGACGTGGTCAGCGAAGATCAAAATATGGCGGTAAGAAGAATTCTTAGTACATGTATAGTTTGATATGGTAAAAGATATGATTTTAACAACGGGTAATAAAAATGGCACGAAGATATAAGCCTCAACAGCGCATAGTTACACCTGATTCAAGGTATGGTAGCAAAAAGGTTTCAATGTTTGTGAATCGTATGATGAAAGATGGCAAGAAAAGCGTTGCTACGCGGATAATGTATGATGCTTTTGATATTATTGCAGATAAAGGGAATGAAGAGGCGTTAGATTTATTTAAGAAGGCGCTTAAAAATGTGTCACCAGTAGTAGAGGTGAAGCCAAGACGAGTTGGTGGTGCTACATATCAAGTGCCAATTGAAGTTCCTCCTAATAGGCGTGAAACATTGGCAATGCGTTGGTTATTATCTGCTGCTAGGTCTCGAGGTGGTAAATCTATGGCTGAAAAACTTGCTGGAGAGCTAATGGACGCAGCTAACAATTCAGGTGGGGCTATGAAGCGAAGAGAGGAAGTGCACCGGATGGCAGAAAGTAATAGAGCATTCAGTCATTATAGGTTTTAGTTTTTTTGGATATTATTATGAGTATAACTATTGAGAAGTGTTGATTTGAGATTATGGCTGATTCTAGACCGCCTTTGGAGCGGGTACGTAACATTGGTATTATTGCGCATATTGACGCAGGTAAGACTACGTGTACTGAGAGGATTCTTTATTATACTGGGCTTACTCACCGTATAGGTAACGTTGACGATGGTAATACAGTTACTGATTGGATGGAGCAGGAGCGTGAAAGAGGTATAACCATTACTGCCGCCTCGATTTCGGCTGAGTGGGATAAGCACCTTATCAATTTAATAGATACCCCTGGGCATATTGATTTTACGGCTGAGGTACAGCGTTCTCTTCGTGTTTTAGATGGAGGAGTTGTAGTGTTTGATGCGGTACAAGGTGTTGAGCCACAAAGTGAAACTGTTTGGAGGCAAGCAGACAGATTTAATGTTCCTAGAATTTGCTTTATCAATAAAATGGATAGAGTTGGAGCGGATTTCGATAATGCAGTAAACATGATACGAGATCGATTAGGAGCCAATCCTGTTGCTATGCAGATTCCTATAGGTGCTGAATCAGACTTTAGTGGTGTAATTGATTTGATTGAGATGAAAGTAATAAGATGGGGTGATGAATTAGGAGCACGTAGACTTTATGAGGAGATACCATCCGAACTACAGGAACAAGCTTTGATCGCTCGATCTAGTATGATTGAAATGATTTCTGAGCATGATGATGTGTTACTAGAAATGTTTACTGAGGAAATTGAGCCAAGTGTTGATGAGTTACGTGTTGGTATTAGAAGGGCTACTATATCCAATGCTATCAGTCCAGTGTATTGTGGAACTGCATTGAAGAATAAGGGTATTCAGCCAGTGTTGGATGCGATAGTGGATTATCTGCCTTCTCCATTAGATGTGCCAGCAGTAATTGGTACTAATCCGGTTGATGGTGAACCATTGGAGCGAGAATCTAATGAGAACGGTCCTTTGTCTGCGCTTGTTTTTAAAATAGTAAGTGATCCTTATGTTGGTAGGTTAGCGTATTTCAGAGTATATTCTGGTAGACTTCAGGCAGGTTCTAAGGTACAGAATACTACTAAAGGTAAACGTGAAAGGCTAGGTAGAGTTATTAGAATGTATGCTGATCGTAGAGAAGAAGTAGAGGAAGTTTTAGCAGGTGATATTGCGGCTACATTGGGTTTGAAGAATACGTTTACTGGAGAAACATTATCAGATGTTAGTGAGCCTATAATATTGGAAAAAATTGAGTTTCCAGATCCAGTTATATCGGTTGCTGTGGAACCAAAGACATCAGGTGATCAAGATAAAATGGGTGTTGCTTTACAAAAATTATCAGAGGAAGACCCAACATTTCAAGTAAGGTCTGATGAAAACACTGCACAAACTATAATATCTGGTATGGGTGAGCTTCATCTGGAAGTAATTATTGATCGTATGATGCGTGAGTTTAAGATTCAAGCTAATGTTGGTAAGCCGCGTGTTGCATATCATGAATCAATTCGAAAATCTGTAGACAAGGTCGAGTATCGTCATGTTAAGCAATCAGGTGGGCGAGGACAGTTTGCTCACGTTGTACTCAGGGTTGAGCCTGGTGAACCAGGTTCGGGTATAAGTTTTAGTAGTGAAATTGTTGGAGGAGTTATACCTAGGGAATATATAGGTCCTGTAGAGAAAGGTATAAGAAGTGCAGCAGAGACAGGTGTGCTAGCTGGATATCCTGTTACTGATGTAGATGTAGTGTTATATGATGGCTCTTTTCATGAAGTTGATTCTAGTGAAATGGCTTTTCAGATAGCTGGATCAATGGCTTTTAGACAAGGGGTTTCAAAAGCGAAGCCAGTTTTGTTGGAGCCCATGATGGATTTAGAAGTAATTGTACCTGATGAGTATATGGGTGATATATTGGGAGAATTGTCTGGGCGTAGGGCGTCTATAGGTGGTATGGAAATGCGTCCTGGTGGTGCACAATCGATCAAATCTGTTGCGCCATTAGCAGAGATGTTTGGTTATGCAACTGCTTTGCGTTCAAAGACTCAAGGAAGAGGAGTATTTTCAATGGAATTTAGTAGGTATAATAAGGTTCCAGATGCAGTTTCAGAAGCAGTTGTGAAGGGTAATTTATAAACAACAGAAGAAAATTAAGGTTATTTGATTGTGGAGTAAGGAGGTATAAATGATGGCAAAAGAAATGTTTGATCGCAGTAAACCGCATGTAAATGTTGGAACTATGGGACATGTTGATCATGGTAAGACCACTTTAACGGCTGCTATCACCAAGGTATTAGGTATGCAAGGTGGTGCAGATTTTCGTGCATTTGATACAATTGATAATGCCCCAGAAGAAAAAGAACGTGGTATTACTATTGCTATTGCTCATGTAGAATATGCAACAGAAAATCGACACTATGCTCATGTTGATATGCCAGGACATCGAGATTATATTAAAAATATGATTTCAGGTGCTGCGCAAGTTGATGGTGCTATTCTAGTTGTATCTGCTCCTGATGGACCTATGCCTCAAACACGTGAGCATGTACTTCTCGCACGACAAGTAGAAGTACCTCAAATAGTCTGCTATATGAATAAAGTAGATCAAATGGATGATCCTGAATTACTAGAACTAGTTGAACTAGAACTCAGAGAAATGTTAAGTGAATATGGGTTTGATGGAGATGATATACCAATAATTCAAGGTAGCGCACTAAAAGCATTGGAAAGTGACAATGAAGATGTGAATGCAGAAGAATATAAAAGTATATTAGATCTAATGGAATCTGTTGATAGTTATATTCCTACTCCAGAACGTGAAAAAGATAAACCCTTTATGATGCCAATAGAAGATGTGTTTAGTATTAAAGGTCGCGGTACAGTTGTAACTGGACGTATTGAACGTGGTACAGTCAATTTACAAGAAGATGTAGAAATAATTGGATTGCAAGAAAAGTCCACTGCGACAGTAGTAACTGGTATTGAAATGTTTCATAAAGAATTAGAGACAGGTGAAGCTGGAGATAATGCCGGTATATTAATACGTGGTGTAGACCGCGAGGAAATTCAACGTGGTATGGTATTAGCAAAACCAGGTAGTATTACTCCACACACAAAATTTAAAGCTGAAGTATATGTTCTTACAAAAGATGAAGGTGGTAGACACAAGGCCTTCTTTGAAGGATATAGGCCACAATTTTATATACGTACAATGGATGTAACTGGTTCTATCACATTGCCTGAAGGTGTAGAAATGGTGATGCCAGGAGATAATGTCAATATGGATGTAGAACTAATCACTCCTGTAGCGCTTGAAAAAGGATCAAAATTTGCAATTAGAGAAGGTGGACTAACTGTAGGAGCCGGTGTAATCACCGATATTGATAAATAAATTATGGCTA
>MDTE01032194.1_pt1 | contig 29488 bp, 28 predicted proteins | sample 811231 | NCBI WGS metagenome assembly MDTE01 (sample SAMN05326651, study PRJNA326480) | marine metagenome | isolation source: seawater | place: Indian Ocean: Red Sea | collected 2010 | reverse complement strand
ATTTGCTACAAAATTAGATAAAGAATCATGATCTACTGCAGAAGTATTAACTGATAATGTATCTCCTGTTAATGTAATTCCTGTTCCTGCTGTTAAATTGGTGTCATCACTTATGTCTATAGTACTTAATGTAATTGCTTGACCACTTATAGAGAGATAATCATGACTTGTGGTCACTAAAGTTACATCTGTTGAATTATCTGTACCTGATGCATCAACACCAAGAGCTGTTCTTGCTCCTGATGCATCTGTTGCTCCAGTTCCACCATCAGAAACTGCTAAAGTTCCTGTTATTGCAGATGCACTTAAATCCAAAGCCAATTTAGTAGATTCAAAAACCAATCCACCATTAGTTTTAATATCAACAGCTAAAGTGTGAGATATATTCTCACCAGTATTTGCACCAGTACTAGAAATACCATCACCACCAACAACAGTTGATACATAATTACCACTAGTATCAGTTCCTAATGCAACACTATTTGCCTGTATACTAGCAACACCACTACTGTTAATTACAATATCACCAGATATTGGCTTATTATCCCAACTATTTGCACCATCATAAATTAAAATATGACCAGCAGAAGGACTACTAACAACAGTATCTGTTGCATCAGCTATTGTAGACGTTAAACCAGATATTTGGCCCGATACATACGTTTTAATGGCATTTTGAGTAGCTAATGCCGTTGTACTATTACCAGTGAAATCTGATGCAATAGAGCTAACTGTAGTGCCATTTAACTTCAAACTAGGCATAGAGATGCCAATGTTTGATGTCCAAAGATTAGTTGAGTTAACCCAAACGAATTCTTTGTAAGGTGTAGTTGCTGTAGATACATCAAATTGAAGCTTTATACCACCACCATCTGCTAGGGTGGCAGATGGTGGTGTATTATCTGCAACTTTAGATAAATAAATAATCTTATCTTCAACTTCTAGCTCTGTAGTTGAATAACGGCTCAATGATCCTTTTAAAGTCAACTCACCATCAATAACTAAATTGTTAGAGATAGTTATAGTGTTTTCACTAGCTCCATTCATCGAGTTGATAGTCAAAGATCCATTAGAATCTACGGTAAAATCAGTGTATTTAGTTGCATTTCCTGTAGCTGCATCATAAGTTAGCCTTAAAGAGCCACCATTGCTACTATCAACACCATTTATTTCAACTACTCTAGTGGGTGAACTAGTGTTTATGCCAAACTTATCAGTCCCTGCTTTAAAGATAGCATCAGTACCACTACGTTTAACATATCCAGCACGACTTAATAATGAAACACCACCAATCTGAGTTGCCATACTATACTCCTATAGTGCTACCCAATAGATTTCTTGACCTGCAGTATCAGCCAAAATATAAATCCTGGTTGGATTATCTAGAGGTAAAAATAATGAATCTCCTGCCGTCAATGGTATGCCATCTGTGGAATCAGAAGTTCCTGCTGTAATATTAGTATCTTTTCCTATGTATATAGTTCCAGTATTATCCATGCCAGCAGTAAGAGTAACACCTTTTGTACAACTGAAGCTTTCTGAAGTCAATTGCTCTGGAGTCTCACTATTTGCTGCATCATTTATATCTCTGTTGCTACCATTCTCAAATGTACTAGTTGTTACATAGACATTATTAAGTGTAGTGTTCAATGTATCAATAGCTGTTTTTACACTGTCAATTTTAGTTCCATTATTAGTACTAGCAGTCTCTAAAGTAGCTATAGTTTTTGCTGAATTACCTTGTAATGTAGATATTGCTGCAGTAACTAAATCAACTGCCGTTTCAACTGAATCAACTGAGGTTTTAACAGAATCTAACTTGGCATTAGTATTATTAGTTATATTCGTATTAATCGTACCTAAAGAAGTATCAACATCAACTAAACTTTTTGCAGAACCACCAGACCCTGCTATAGCAGTTTGTAAAGTTCCAAGAGTTGTATTTACAGTCCCTACTGATGTATTTACAGTATCTATAGCAGTATCAACATCAACTAAATTCTTACTAGTGCCTCCTGAGCCAACTATAGCAGTTTGTAAAGTTCCAATAGATGTATTTACAGTGCCAACAGATGTATTTACAGTTCCAACTGAAGTATTAACATCAACTAGACTTTTTGCAGTACCACCAGAACCACCTAAAGCAGTCTGTAAAGTTCCAATAGATGTATTTACAGTTCCAACTGAAGTATTAACATCCACTAAACTTTTTGCAGTACCACCAGAACCACCCAAAGCAGTTTGTAAAGTACCAATAGAAGTATTTACATCAACTAAACTTTTGGCTGATCCACCAGACCCACCTAAAGCCGTTTGTAAATTTCCAATAGAAGTATTAACTGTACCAACTGATGTATTTATAGCTGTGTTTTTAGTCAAAATTTCACTCAAATATGGTGAAGTTGTTGAACTATTATATAAATGACCTTTAATTAAACCTAAATCTGTATTTCTAGTTGCTGCTGAAGTAACTAAAGCTGCAATTTTTGAAGTATATACATTATTAGATACATCAGTTAATGAATCTAAAATATTGTTTAAATGTGTATTTGTAGTACCTGAATTAGTTACTAAAGTACCTGTGTTGCTAGTAGTATCAATCCCATTAATAGCAGAAACCACATTAGAAAACTCTGTATCATAAGCAGACTTTAAAGCTACAACTTGCTCAAAAACTGTAGTGTTTGTTGAATCAACTTGACCTTTTAATGAATCATTTACAGAATCAACTTTTTCCTCTAATTCATCAGTGTTAACATCAATATCACCTACAGATACTTCTAAACCATCAGTATTTGCATCAATAGCACTTAAAAGTGTTTTTATGTCATCTAATTTAAAAGTATTATTAGCTACATCAACAACTGCACCATTTCCAATAGACCCACTTCCATTGGCCGAAGCAGTAAAAGTAGTGCCTAAGTCTGGAAAACTAGGTGATATAGATGTTCCTCTTAATGTATCCCATTGAGCTGCTGTAGTTGTTCCTAAATTAACTATTTCATAAGTCTTTCCTGAAACTACACTAGAAACAAGTATTGTATTAACTAAACCATTTTTTACATTTATTATTTGAGAAGTATCTGTATCTATACTAGCTAAACTATTTTTAATAGCTGCTGTATTTTTAACTTCTCCACTTCCATCAACTAAACCATTAAGAGTATTCTTTATCGTTGTAGAGTTAGTAGTAGCAGTATTTAAATTATCTACAATAGATGTATTTGAACCTAAAGTACCAATAGCAGAACTAATAGAATCATGTACAGTTTTTGTATTATCTAATACAGTTTTAACCTGACCTACTGAAGTATTAACTGCATCTGTAGATGTCTTTAATTCTGCTAACCTATAGACATCTCCACCACTGTTGTACCATAAAGCATTTTTTATAACACTAAGTTCAGAATTATTGGTAGTATTTAAAGTTTCAATATCAGCTATATTTGTACTAATTGTTGATAGTTTTGCATCTACTGTAGAAAATCCTGGAACTGGGGTTCCAGAAGTAGTACCTTCAATAGCTTCTTTAATTGCTAATAAATCAGAAGTTAAAGTACTATCAATAGTTGCTAAAGTGGTTCCACCACTGTTAGTTATAGTATTCTTAAAAGAATCAACTGCCGTTTTAACTGATGTTACTTCTGTTTTATTTAATCCAATTGAAGTATCAATAGTGCTTAATTTAGTATCCATACTTGCTGCAGAAGTTTTAACTGCAGCACCATCTGACTTTATATCAACTAAATAATTATCTCTACTAGTCTTCAATAAAGTATTTATACTTTCTCCAGAACCTAAAATACCTAAACTTGAATGTAAAGACTCAATATCTGCCTCTATAGTACCTAAGTCAGTACGATTATTAGTTGATAAAGTCGTAATAGAAGTATTTAAAGTATCTAATCTACTAAATAAAGTCCCACTAGACCCATTAGCTGCTACAAAATCTGTTAATGCCTGTATGTCTGTACTATTTTGTGTGGCAAAAGCATCTATCTCAGTATAAATAGAACCTGAAGTACCTAAACTATCATTTATATTTGTTAATTTAGTTAACTGATTATCTACAGAAGTAACTACGGCACTAAGCTTTGTATCATTTAAAGTTTTTAATTGACCTATAGTTGTATCTGTATTGCTTGTATTAGATACAACTGAATCTAAACGAGAAAATAAACTACCAGTAGGTAAACTTGAATCAGATGGATCAGAAGCACCACTAACTAATTCCTCTAAAGTATCAGTATTTAACTGAACATTTTCAGACTCTAATTTAATATTGGATGTATTTGTCGAAATATCATCCAAAACTTTCCTTAAACCAGTTGTGGCATTTTGCACATAAGCATTTAACTCCACTAATGAAGTAAAAGAATCAATTTGCTTATTAAAATCTTCTATTCTTAATATTTGAGACATGTCAATACTCCAACATTATTTTATATTATTATACTAAAAAGACATTGATTTTTCTATTGCAATTTATATGGCAAATCTGATATCATATTTCCCAACTGCTAAGATGGAGATATAATTTGCTAACACAATTAAAGACAGACAACAGAAAATTTTCTATACCTGAAAAAGATAATCCAGTAGAGCCATTTCTAATACGATACTTAATCAGTGAAAACTATGTAAAGAGGATGGCTACAGAAATAAATCCAAGCTGGATATTAAATCGTTCAAATAAGATAATATTTGAAATTGTTGTCGATTACTATAAATCATCAGGTAAATTGCCTGATAAAGAAATAGTAATTGATGAAATTAAAAAAAAGAACCATAAAGTAAATACTACCATAAACATCTATAACTCATTAGATAACTGGAAAAATGAAATTCATGACACTCAATACTTAAAAAGTAAACAAAGTGTAGAAGAATTTTATAATAGAGAATATGTTACTCAAGTAATGTCTCATGCTCTAGAATCTTTAAAAAATCAAGAAACAAGTGGTGCTATTCATTTTCTAGAAGAAAAACTTGATGATTTACGTATTAAATTTTCTAATAACACTGTTATAGATTACGATATAGCTGAATTTGCTCCCACTGCACTAGAACGATATAGTACTTCATTTACTGAAGAAGAAGTAATACCAAGTGGAATAACTAACTTAGATGAAAAAATGGGTGGTGGCTTCAGGAAACCCAACTTAATTGCTCTAGGTAGTGGAACACAAGGTGGTAAAAGTATTGTCAGTATGAATTTTGGCTATAACTCTTATCGTTTAAATTTAAATGTTGCCTATATTACACTAGAGATGAGTGAAGAAGAACTATTAGCTAGATTGCATAGTAGAATATCTGCAATACCTGCCACCAAAATATTAATGAGAGAATTAGATGATTTAGAAACACTAAAATTAAGAAAATCTATATTGCTTGATTCTGTAACTAGTCGAACAAGGGCAAATGCCATAAAGATTTTTCAAGAATTTGGCAATAAATTAATTGAATTTTCTAAAGACGAAATAGAAAAAAAATTCTTTCAAAATAACAACATAGAAAGACGTAAAAATACTTTTTATCCAATTGATATACCTTCAGGCTGCACTATTGAAGAAATAAAAAGTAGAGTATCAAAATTAAAAGAACAAAGAGGATGTGATGTCCTAGTAATAGATTACCCAGGCATAATGTCTGAGATAATAAATGGTGAACAAAGTTGGCACTCTTATTCTAACTTATTTGCAGAACTAAAAGCATTAGCTAGAGCCTTAGATGTTGTAATTTTAGCTCCTGTGCAATCACAAGAAGATGGTAGCTATAAATATTCAAGTGCAATACGTGACCATATTGATATAGGAATTAACTGGAAAAGAACTACAGAAGATTTAGTTAAAAAACGTCTACGTTTTTGGTTTACAAAAATGAGACATTCCAAAGTAGAAATTGCAGAAGAATTAAAAGAATTAATTGCAGATTTTGGTAAAAATGGAGAATCAGATAGCTCAGATATAGACTATTCAATGCAAAACCCTATATTTGCATCTCTTGACACAGACATAATGAAACTGGATAATTACTTCGATCCTAAAAAACGAGGTCAAATAAATCCAATACTTGATGTATGATTTAAAAATAATTTTCTATGTCAACAAATTCTGGATCTTCAAAATATGATGTGCTAGATAAAGTATTAACAAAAACTATTGAAAAACTTGAAGAAGTTGATGAAAACCTAGAAGAAGAAGACGTTGAAAAAGAAATTGATAATATACATAAGCCAACTTGGGAAAAATATGCTCTAGTAACAAGCTTAACAACTGTTGTTCTGCCAATGTTAAGTGAATTTGAAAGTGTAGGGCAAGAAGTTATGATGAGTATTGGTGGTGCAGGACTAGCTTCAGCTTTTTTAATAGTTGTAAGGATAGGTAGAGTTACTGTTCTTGCTCAAAATATATTTCAAAAACAAGAAAAGAAAAACATTGCTATTAAAGAAAAAGAAAAGAAAAAGAAAAAAGAAGGTAGAAAAAGAAAAAAAATATCAAATTATGCAATTGACCCAATTGGATGGAGTTTAGAAGAAGAAAAAGATTTACAGAAAGATTTAAACTTAGATTATGTTCAAATGAAAATAAAATTTACTGAAGAAAATGGATTACAAAGAAATATTTAAAAAATTAAAGATAAAAACATTTGCAGAAACAGATGAAGAAATTCGTATGCAATGTCCTTCACCTGCACATGAAGATTCAAAACCTTCCTGCTCATTTAATAAAAGTAAAAAAGTTTGGTTTTGTCATGGCTGCAATGCAAAAGGAAGTTTAAAGGCTCTCTTAGAATCTAACGGGATTGAAGGTGATATACATTCCCATGAAACACCAGAATCACTGCTAAAAGAACTAAATGAATTTAACAAAAACACAGAAAATGAAGAAACATACTATTATTTTCGTAAAGAATTTAAAAAAATAGAAAATGAAACAGATTGCCCTAGATATTTAAGTGAAAGATTAAATATAGAAACTATAAGGCATTTCAATATATATGTATGTCATAATGACAATCATATATACAAAAATAGAATAATAATTCCAATACATAATGGTCAAAATTTATCTTTTGTAGCTAGAGACTACACAAATACTGCAGAAAGAAAATATTTATTTCCAAATGGTATGCCTAAATCTAAATTCCTATTTGGAGATTTCCATTCAGACACTGTAATATTGACAGAAGGTGTTTTTGATGTAATGAAAATGTGGGAATATGGATATAAAAACTGTATTGCTATATTGGGTGCAAACTTAAGCCAACATCAAAGTCAAAAATTAATCGAATCTGGTGTAAAAAGACTAATTTTATACCCTGATGGAGATGAAGGTGGGATAAAATTAATGAAAGATTCATTAAACCAACATATATTTTTCGACTTGGAAGTAATGTTCTCAAAATGGGGCAAAGATCCCTCAGATATGAGTCAAGAAGAAGTAAATAACTCTTATGAAAACAGAATAAACTACCAAAAATTAAACCATAAAATAAAAAAATCATCCGAATTGGATGATTTACAAATAGGTCTAAAGGAAGTTTCTAACTGGTAAATAAATGCTAAGAGTCTTCTTGCTCCACTACAAGCATAGTATAAACAGCCGATACAGAAGGAAGCCTTAACTTAGTCCTAGAAGATAACCTGGTAGTAGCTGGACTAGAATTCATAGCAAAACGTGTATCAAATACAGGCTCATTTTCACGAAACGAATGTATCACATTCATTCCTGTTGCATAAGTTGCACCATATTTAACTTCATGCTTATTATGAAATAAATTATCTACCTTTCCCCAAACACTCATCAAAGAATCTTCTTTTAATTTGTTTCCCCAACAAATAACTTCCAATGCCATCTCTACAGTCTGATCCATAGGGCTTTTGCCTTGACCTAACCTCATTTTAGTTACGGTTACTGCCTGACATGAATCATCTTTTATGTTCCATTGTCTTATTCCATTATGAAAAAACCTATAATTAGTTCCAGTAGATCCAATTCTAACCTCATCCTGTAATGTTTCAACATTAAAAACAACAGAACCATTTACAGTTTGTGCTGTATTAGTACTTAAGAAAAAAGAAATAATATTTTTTATAGGATCTTTAAAGGTAGCCATTATGACGGAATACTATATGTACCTATGACTTTTTCTTCTAATGGAACAACCATCAATTCATAATGATGAACTGCAGAAGTTCCAGCATGAACTGGCTTTAATTCTTGAATTATATAGTAATTATCATTATCTAACGTAGAGTCTACTGAAAAACGAAAAACATAATTACTATGTGTTAAAGTGTGAGTATTAGGTAAAAATAAACGTATAGGCTGTTCTTCAATTAGCTCAATTTCTTGCTGTGGAATACCTGATACTTTAGGAATAAAATACTCAATACGACAAGGAACATTAGATTGAAATACAGTAAGCTTTAATTCAGGAATGTTGTAATCATCCTTAGAATCAATATTAAAGGTATAAATATTAGCTTTATGGACTAAATAATCTGAAAAAGCCATTATACGGTAACTACTACTGTGTCTTCAGAAGAAATTAAGGTAGGACTTGGTTCTTGATGGTAATAATTGTTAAAAACAGGTGCACTATACTTATTTAAAAGTACTTTTTTTATCTCTCTTATTTCATCATCCATACTACCACTAGCTGTACTAGAACTAGATGTAGTTATTTGATAATCACCAATTCTTTCTGATGTGCCAGATGAAGTAGATGAAGATTTAGTACTTAAGACAAAAGTTAAAAGCAATAAATTGGCATAATACTGGATGTCTGTAGGTACAGACATATAGCCCCAATGGTAGACTACAGTTACATATTTTTTCCAATTATTTCCTTCTAGCCTTTCTAAATGATTATCTCTAACAAAATAATCTGTATTTTTTGTTAAAGCTGTAGCTGAAGATGGATCTGGATAATCTGAATCAGATTCAAAAACTTTAGGTGAAATATCACTATTCCCAGTAACACTGCCACTAGGGATTAATGGTGTCCTTAAAAATATTAAAGGCTCTCTATAAACACTATTGTCTATAGTAAGCTTATAGGTATCTTTATATAGCTTAAAACTACGATTCAATATTGAGTCAACCCTTTGATCATTCCAGGTTTCCCAAGTAGACCAAATTGAAGCATTACCACCTGAGTAATCGGCAGATGTTATCTGCCCATTACTCATAGCTGCAATATTTGCATTGTCGTTATAAGCCATATAAAGACACCTATAATTTACTAATAACTAATTATTGGTTATTGACTATTCTATCTCAACACCAGCATCCAAGTTACCAATGAGAGAAACAGCACCAGTTCTCTCTACACCAAAGGCAACTCTTGATGTTAATACTGTTCTCATGGCATCTTTTTCGATAACATCTTCAGTATTAATAGAAACTCTACGTCTATCACCAACCATTACACTTGGAACATGGACTAAGACTGCCACACCACCAAGACCATAAACGTCAGGTGTTCCACCAACTGAATAAGAACCACCTACTTCTGTCCCTCCTGAAGCTACATCACCTTGTCCAGATGGTAGGAAGCTAGATTCAATTACTTTTACACCAAATAATTGACCAACTTCTCCAGTTACAATAGTAGCATCTCGACCATACTTCTCTAGTGTCATCAATTCAGTACTCATTAATAACTGACTAGCTGAAACTGGGTTAATAATAAGAGCTAAATCTTTCTTATTACGTCCTAAAACACCCAGTTGATTAATTGCTTTACGTAATAATGTATAGGCTGCTGTCCCATAAAAAGAATCACCAGCACCATCTACAACATTTCCTGCATCAGCAGCAACCGAAACAACACCATCACAGATCTTATTTGAGCTATTAGTGAAATTATAGTTAACACCATTTAAAGCTACTGAAGTTCCTGTTGTATCTTGCCACAAATTGGTTGTAGTTCTAATTTTTAATAAATCAGTCCCTGCATTACCATCATCATTATCACCTGCAATAGTAGGAGCTGAGTTACGTCCGACTAAAAATGCTTCTTCTTCAGCAGCAGCTAATGCAGAAGCAAAATCTCTAGTCATAATTTGCTGGAGATTCTGATTGGCATCTTCCATTACTTCCCTAGACATCAAAACTTGAGCCATCAACTTTCTAGCAGTTAAAGTAATCTTTGCTGAAGTAATAGAAGTAGCAATACCATCAGTGGCTTCATCACCTTGATAATATACGGTAGTTCCAGCAGATATAGATGGAATATCTAGAACTTTATTTGCCATATTGATAGAACGGAAAAGTGACCTAGTAAAGGTTTTCTCACGTACTAACTCAATAAACTGATTATAAAGTGGAGTAGGAAGAAAACTACCTGCACTAGTAGCACCAGATTCTGATCCAGTAGTAGTTACAGCTTTCGAGAATACATTGTCTAATGACATTATTTATACCCCTTGTATAATAATTATATGCCCATCAAACGGGCAAATCCTTGGTTAAGAGCATCTAGCTTCTGATCATTGTCTAAAGCACTAAGTTCTGCATCATTTAAAGTCAATGGATCAATTGATTCGTCCTTAACTACCAATTCACCATCTGTATTTTTAAAAATACGAGCTTCATTTTGATGTGTTTCAACATTATTAAACTCTTGATTACCCTGGGACTTACGAGTAGTTTCAGCTACTGTTGGGTTTTGAGTTAATTTGTCAACAGCTTCTTGAACTGCTTCAGATACTTGAGTTCTAAACTCTTGCTCTCTAATATCAAGAGCTTTTTCCATAGCTTCAAGTCTTTCATTTTGCTTTTGCAAAATATTGGCTTGTTGTTCCAAAGATTTTGTAATCAAATCTTGAGTACGATCAAAAGCTGCACGTTGAGTGCTTTCCATGTGATTACGTACATCATTAGTTATACGATCTGCACTACTTCGGCTAATATTTTCTTGTCTTTCATACTGAGATTTTTCAGAAAAAGCAACACCATCAGTTAAATTGGCAATAGACTCTTTAACTTCTTTTTTGCTTGCTTCCATTACTTCTCTCAGAGAAGACATTGAATCATTTAAAGCTTTAATTGATCCACCAATAGCCTCACTAATACCTTCAACTATTTCTCTGGACATAGTTAACATATCCTCTTTACTAGGAGCTTCTTCTTTATTATCAGGACTAGGATCTTTCTGACGATTTTCACCAGAAGGTGTTTTATCGTCTTCTTCAGCTTTCCTAGCTTCCTCATATTGCTCTGGACTTAAATCCTTTTGGATTGCTTCACTCATATTGCCTTGTACTCCATCTTTAAAAGATTTCATAATGACTGATGCCCATCCTCTAGGATTAGAAGGTAGACCAACAGCACTGATTTCATCCAACCTGCCTTCTTCAAGTATTTGAATAGGCACTTCTTTAGTAGAACGGACTTGTTCACCAGCAGAATCTTTCTTTTCGATAGAACTTTTGGTAACAACTCCTGAAACAGAAAGACCAATCTTGATCCCCTGCCTTGATTTATCAATCAATTTCTTGACTAATTCATTGTTTTCTGGATCTTCAAGCTCAATGGCTACATATAAAGACTCATCTACCATTTCTGCTGTCTTACAAACACCAATAGTGTTGTCAAGATCCCTTCTATGCTCATAAAAACAAGTCATGCCATCAGCAGACTCGACCATAGACTCTATAAACTGCTTACTAAATCTCTGATTTTGCTTATCAGGTAAAGTATCCGATGCTATACCCTTTAGATAAAGTTTTCCACCGTCCTCACTTTTGTCCAGATAACTTTGCTCTGAATACTCAGTGTCAAGACCCATGTGGAATTGAAAAGGAATTGCATGGTGAAGAACTTCAGCCATAAATATCTCCTATATTGTTAGGGTTGGGCTATTATATACAGTAAAATTTAAATAGTCAAATTTTTTATTAAATTAGTAGAATTTGATATCAGATCGAAATTAATGCCTCACTTATAATCTCATCATAATTTTGATCTTCAATATCTGTTTCAGGATCATAAAATATATCATAAAAATAATCAAACAATGAAAACATACTAGAAAAACTCTCTATAACTTCTTGATTATACTCCACTTGTTCAAGAATATCTTCTTCATAATTATAATATATAAAAGTATCTAATACTCTCCCTACCTCTATCTTCTTAGTGCCTAAATCTATATTTAGATTTGCATTGTTTAATGTAGTGTTTGTTATTTCTCTAACTGAATAAATATAAAAACCATTTATTTCCACACCATTACAGACGGATAAAAAATTAACTAATTGTGAAGGTAAAGAAATACCTAAGTTAAACATTAATTTTTTATTCTCAGAATTTATTTCTGATAAGCTTGCAACAGTATGTTTTCTAGGATTTTCCTGTATATATTGATATATTTTCATTACTTATCTTTTAGGAGATAAAGAAGTTTTATTATTAACCCAAAATTTAGCATCAGGGCAACCATCTTCTGTTAAAGCTAAAACTTTTGACCCTTTTGTTTTCCAACCTACTGGAATATTTGAACCTAATGATATCCGTTCAACGGAATAAGCTGTATTCCCATCTTCTAAATTAACTTGTACTAAACTAAAATCTGAACTGTCTATAGTTTTTTTAGATTGAGCATTTAAGTTAAAATGATTAATTGATGTAGACATATTTCTTTGATCTAAATTAATCTTCTTAACTTTTTCTTCTTCATAAGTAACTTTTCCTAAAGATCCATCTAGATCAGTATTACTATACACATATTTCTTCTCATCATTTGGATCTTTCTTAAAATAAACTTCACCTTCTTTATTTAAAGGTTTTTTCGTTAATGTATCAGTTTGACTTTTATCTAAATCATCCAATAAACTTTTTATGGTATTAGACTTCTTAACTTCATCTTCTGACTTTATTCCTTCACTCTTTTCAAGGATATCACCTTTTTCATCTACTTTAGGTAGATTAAACCCCTTTATATCATCATTTTCTTTTACAGTTATAGGTGTTATTTTAAATTCAATACCTTCAAATTCTTCAGCACTATTGTAATACCTTTCTAATGAATCTGATAAAACCTTATAGCTCTCATTAGCCTCAATACTAGATTGTTTATTATATTTACCTTCATTACTCCAAGATGTTACTCTCCTATAGTCTTGTGATAAAGGTTGATTTCCATCTTGATTAATTGCATCTATAGATTTATCTTTTTTATCACTACGATCTCTAGCCAATTTAGTTACTACAGTATCTTCACCATTTATCTGAACTATCTCCTCTACTATTGGTGCAGAAAGTTCAAGCAAACCATCTTGATTTGCATCTTTATAAGATCTAAAAGTTTCTACCCTAGTATGTAATCTTCTATGTACTGGAGCAGCTACATCTATAATATTTCCTAAATCATTAGGGTTTCCTACATCAGAAATTTCATTTAAATTATGGTGAACTTCACGATTAGGTGGTATCAGACCAATTTTAATCCTATCAACAGCTATTTTAAAATTTAATAACTTTCTAAATCTTTCTAATCTGACAGACTCTCCTGAAGGAGTATTGACAGTAGTAGCAGATCCTGAATTTGGATTTAAAACTCGATCCATAAATTCATTTTTTACATTTTGCTCATCACTGGCTTCTTTAACAATAGGTCGATAAGCATATCTAACTTGATTATCTAATTGTTTAAGTGATGTTAAAACCCGAATTTCTTGATTTTCATTAAAGTTAACTACCATACCACCAATAGCTTTAGAAACTTCATCCATTTCAAGATTATTGCCTTCTGTTAATTCTTCATCTTTAAAATCTCCAGCTTTAATAGATTTATTTAAAATACATTCTTTTAATAATTCTTCAATAATTAAAGCACCTATTGGCCTATCAAATTCCTCATTTTTAACTGGTAGTGATTTCTGTTGTTTAGATTCCTGAATTTCACCAAGTACCTTGACTTTAAAATTTTTATTTAATTCATCTCTTTCAATATCATGTAGATTTATTACATCACTAGAAGACTTAATTATTTCTATTTCATGTTTTCTATAATCAGGTATAGACTGTAAATCTTGAGATACTGTTGTATTTTGACGAGATTTCCTTTCAACCACTAGAGTAGATGTTTCTTTTATATATGCACTTATTTTGCCATCACTTCTTTTAATCGTTCCAATAGTTTGTTGTGGAATTCCACCAGTTATAGCATCAATCTCATCGTCAATTGAACCCCTAAAATCTAATCTTCCATCAAAACCTTTATCCATTTTTTCTCTTAATTTTTCAAGCCCTTTTGGATCGTCTTTATATTTATCTATCATTTCTCTAGATAAAAGAGTAACTCTTGGCTCTATTATCGTGACTTTTTCATTATTTATTTCAACTTCTGTTTCAACTCCAATAATAAGGCCAGTTCCTTTTTTGTCTTTGCCAAAGCCTTCACCTATAGCTTGAGTTTGTCTATCTAAACTTACTTCACCACTAGTAGTTTTAAATCCTACTTTTTGAAGACCTACAGAAGCTCTAACTAAACCCCCAGGTTTTATATCTTTTTTTGATCTAGTAGAATAATATGACTCTTGTGAGTTATCAAAACCTTGAACCCTCATTCCTGTTCTTTTTTCTATATTGCTTACTTGTGTTAATATTTTTTGAAGTGCATCTTCTTCTGGAAAAGTTCCTTCTGGATTATCCAGCAAAAAAGACCTTTTTTCCCTCAATAAATTAAGTAAAGAACCATCTGTATCTACCCCCTGGCTAAAAATTTCTCTTCTTATATCTAATTTAGCCTCTCTTTCATCCTCTAATACTTTAATTGTATCATCAAGTACATTATCTAATAAATCATGATAAGTGCTAGGTTTAACACCATAAGCATCACTTACAGTTCCAACTTTTACTTCTTCATCAACTAGTTGCTGCTCTAATTTAAAAACTTCTGTATTTTCTTTTATGGGTTGCCCTGAAACTTGCCTATTAAGCACATATTTATCATCATTTTGATCTATAACTCTATGATCTCTACTATGATTTCTAATTCCTGTTAATCTTTCAGTATCAATTTCACCTAAAGAAGTTCTTTCATTAATCCTTACTAATAAATTCTTTAATGACTCTGTAGTATTAGATGAAAAACTACGTAAAATTTCCTCATCATTAAAAATTGCTGAAATAGAAGCTGAACCTTTTGCTTCCAGTGGATTTTTATCTGTTAATTTATCCAATATAACTTTAACTACTGTTTGTAAATTTTCATAAATAAACTCATCAGATTTAGATAATTCTTCACCACTAATATTTGCTTGAACTTGTACTATTTCACCAACCTGATCCCCTTCAGATTTAGAAAATGAAGTTGAATCAAAACCAAAAGCAGATAAATACTTACTTTTTATATCTATATTTTTATCAAAAAAACTTCTCATATCAGAATAAATTTTTGTTAAATTATTAGATATCAAAGTCATAATGCTAGATGTAACTGAACTAAATGGATTATCCATATCTACAAATTTATCTTGATAAAATCCATTTATTCTTACATTTTCATTAAATCCACCATTTAAAAAAGAAAGCCCATATATTGAGCCAAAATAATCTTTATCAGCAACAGAAAAATTTAAATCTACACTAAAAATATTTTGCTTAATTTTTTCTGTTTGCTGATCTGTAAATAGATTTAAATTGTTTTGAAAAGAATTCTTTAAAAATAAAATAGCTTTACTTGTTTGATGTATTTTTGTTCTTATATGATAGAAATTATTACCTAATAATGGATCAGATTTAAGATTTTCATTATAAAGTGTTTTAAAATAATTATTTAAATCATATTTTTTTATTACTAAACTAGTAGATACTTCTTGACTCAAATGTGATCTGATATCCTCAAATATAGCTTCTTCAAATTGATTTAAAACACCTTCAGTTAAAACATCACTATTTTCTTCAAATTCTTTCAAACTTCTAATATCTTTACCTTTATTAGATAAAGCAGTTCTGTTTAAAAAATCAATAGCACCTTCAAATCCATTTGATAATTTTTGATAGCCATAAGTCTTAGGTAAAAGATGATATTCTCTATCATCACCAACTACCTCCCTAGCTTTAGAATTTTCACTATACATTTGAGAAGTTATATCTTCTAAATGAGATGCATAATTCAATCCTAAATCTCTATTATCTCTAAAACACCTTAACATATTGTTGTAAAATTCTTTAACCGTATTATTATTAAATTCTTTTCTATTTTTTTTAGCTAAAGACATACCTGCAGGTATAGACGTATGATCTATTAATTCAACATTTCCTAAAACTTGATGCCTTTTTTTTCTCTCCTGAACCCCCTTTTTTGAATTAACTACTCTTACTATATTAAGTTCTGGCAGATAATAAGTACCTTCTGGCATATCAAAAACTTTTCTTGCTACTTCACCTATTTTTATATCTCCAGATTCTGCATCAAGTTCATCCCAAATCCCTAAAGCTTTACTTAATTTCTCTAAATTTGACTCACTATTAATCAATTCTGTTAATTCTGAATCAGATGGCAATACAAAATCCTGTAAACATTTATTGCCCTCATCTTGCTTGAAAAACTCTATCTCTTCATCATTGAAGATATTCTTATCCCAAGTTCCATTTAACTTTTTATTAATCCTAACAAGAATATGTTCTAAATTTAAAATTGCAGTCATACTGACTACTCCTTAATTGATACTCATATATAAGGAACTATAGTGCAACGACAATTCCTATGTTGTGGCAATTTATTTTTAACCTCATCTGGGTTTAAAATCCTATTATGCCAAGGTGCACATATTGATGATACCCTTTCATCTGCCCTAGTTTTATAAATATACTTAAGAACTCTTCTAGTTCTATTATATCCTGATAGTCTTCCCTCATTTACATTCCTAGTAACTTCTCTAGTTGCATAATTATCTATAAAATTTTCTTTACTTGGCATTGGAGAAGTGTAAGAAATATCTGATTTACTAAAATCACTATATCCACTTAAGTCATCAAAAAATTGACCAAAACTGTAATCCTTATTAAAACCAACTTTTAATTTAGACAATATCAAATTTTTATAAGACTCATAAATCCTACTAACACCTAAATTAGAATTTTTTGATATCTCTATAGCATTCAAAGCATCCAATTTAAAAATTTTATCTTGATTGAAATCTTTATATGCTTGCTGACCACCAACACTATAAGCATAAGAATAACTAGAAAATAAAAAATTACTTAATTTAGTATAATCAAAATCATAGAAACGTTCATAGTTAATAGGTCTTCTATATCTAAGATCTTTTTTCAATATATTATAATCAGGGCCATAATTAGATATTTTTTCTAATAATTTTGACTCATGTTCTACTAAAACCTTATTAAAACCATCTCTAAAATCAGCTTCGATAGTGTCCTGATAGACAAATGGATAATCATTTGCTGCTTGTTTACTATATTCAAGAATGTCTTTCATACTCTGATCTCCAATGATCATATTATAACAGATTTTATATTTTTAAGCACAAAAAAGCCCAGGCTTTCACCTGGGCTGAAGGAAACACAAAATAAGGAGAGACACTATACAATTATAAACCATAAACACTAAAAAAATCAATACCCTTCCTTTCCTTAATTATTTTTAGTGCTCTCTTACTTAATTTAGGTAAATATTTATAATAAAAAGCATCATCATCAACTGCCAAAAGAACCATTGGATTCAATATGTCTATATGAAAAACCCTAACTATAAAAAGATCTATACCATATTTTTTAGCTATATCTACCCTCTTAACTCCCTTCATGATAGACTTCAAAATACCCATATAATCTTCCGTAGTAATTAAAGGTGAAATACCACCTACACCATAGACCCTATCTTTTTGAGATAAGCAATCTTGAACATAATCCTTAACTAAGCTTTTCAACCTATTACAAATATCATAATAAATTAAATCTTGCTCTGGAGTCCATGAATCATCAATTAAACAATCATAATCAGTAGATAAAGCACCATCCTCTACTATCTGACTTAGATTAGTACTCTCCAAAACCTTAACTTGACCATTCTCTACCACATGTGGATTCCTTAACTTTTTATTCCTCAGAGTCAACCAATCATTACCACAATTTAAAATTGTCCTTCTTACAAATGCAGTAACATCATTACCTGCCTTACGATAATCATAAAAATCAATAACCTTTTTATAAGCCTTAATAAGAACATCTTGCACAATATCATCAAAACTCAAATGTGGGTTAAAACGTATAGTATTCTGAAATCTCACACCTTTTAAAAAACTACTTGAAGCAGTCAAATAGTCATTTATATAACTATATAAGATCTCAGTAGACTCAATATGCCCTTTTTGAGCTAAAACTAAAGTTTGAACATTCATTTTTTGTACTTCCTAGCATTTTTTTACGTTGAATATGATATCACATTAAAATTACTAAAACAATAAAAAAATTACTAATTTAAAAATAATAATGTTATAATAGGCAACATGATAAAATTGAGTGCTAGTTCCATTATAGAAGCAGATCATGGATGCCCAACTAAAACACATAAAAAATATGTTTTAAAAAAACCAGAAGCTGCAACAGGTATATACGGATCTTTTGGTCGAGCCTTGCATAATACTATATCTACTAGTATTGACTTTGGGCAAATGGGTAGACCTGAATTAGTTGAAAGCCAATGGCAAGAAGACTATGAAAAAATATTTAAAAAAGAAATAGGAAATCTGCCAGTTAGAGGTGATATGAACAAACTAGGTTCTGAATTACTGTCTAATTGGTCTGATGATATGGTTAAACGTGGTTGGTATAGAATGAAACCAATCATGTTAGAGAAATATTGCCTTCACCAATTAACCGATAATATAACTATGTCTGGTTATATAGATATAGTTTTTGAACTAGAAGGTAAAATATATTTAGTAGATTGGAAATCACAAACAAAACACCCTAATCAATATGAATTAGATACATCTGTGCAATTAAGTACTTACTATTGGTTTTTAACTCAAGAAAACATTAAGCCAGATTATATATGCCTATATATGTTGAGAGGCAATAAAATCCTATATACACAAAGAAAACAAGAAGATGTAGATGTATTAATTCAAAATGCTGAACATGTTTACGACAGGCTAAAACCAGAAAAAATATTAGCACTGCCAACTAATGATAATTGCAAATGGTGTGGCTATACACAAGAATGTAAAGCCTATACTAGCCAAATATCAATGCAATATGATAAAAATGAAGATAAATACGAAGTTACTAATACAATAAAAAATTTTTTAAATTAGTAATTTTAATTCTTTTTCAAATTTAAAATGGTATGTTCTATTATAGAAAAGTATCTATAAACACTTAGGACAGGGCTTTAAAGCCCTGTCCTAATGTGAGTTAAAAAATGATTTTTGAAGAAATACAAGAATATTTTAAAGATGACATAAAAGAGAACATATGGAATGGACGTATAGAATTAAAGAAAATATTAGATCTGTTAAGTCAAAAACAACTCTGCAGATCAAGTAATAATAAGTCTAATGCTTTTTATGTTTCTTATTTCAAATATTATCATGAGCAGAATAATGGTTCTTTGAATCAAATTGTTATAGAGAATAAACCATCTATAATATTAAGGACAATTAAAAAAAGAACTGAATTTTATGTCACTTTTGATAATCTTCCAGAAATAATGGAGTTAGATTTTGAAAAACAAAAGAAAAGTCATGGTATTAGACACTGGAAATGGCTAGGTGAACCACTTAATGATTTAGATTTTAAAAGATTAACTACTTATGTAGACTATATTTGCAGTCAAACTTTTAAAAAACATGTATTGTAGTGAAACAGAAATATTAACCAGACAAGGTTTTAAAAAAATAAGCATAATTGACAATAATGCTAAAATATTAACTAAGAATCCATTAAGTGGAAAATCTACTTGGGCTTTATCTAAAGGTATAGAAGTCTCTAAATATACAGGTGATATACATTTCTTTAAAACTAGATATTGGGAAAGCCCTAGATTTACACCATATACTAATATGTGGGCTACTACAATAAAACAAAGTATGGGTGGTGTAGATTCAATGACAGATAGATGTGAAAAATTAAAATATTCATCTATTTGGAGAAAACATATCGTAGTTGATCATAAAATAAAAATTGATAAAAAAAATAATCCTGAATCTTTAAGTATTGGTAATTTTGAATATAAAATGCTTGACCTATACTATTGGTTAGGTATTGTAGCTACAGATGGTCATTTAAGTAAAAGAGATCCTGTAATTATTATTACACAATGCAAAGATAAAAATATTACTGAAATTGAAAGATTAATGAATAATTTATTCAGTGATAGATGGAAAAAATATCAATATGAAAGAGTAACAAGCACCATTACATATTTTAACATTCAAGATAAAAACCTATATGATTGGACTTACAATAAAATCAGAAGAATAAAAAAAGAAAGACGTTTAATTGATTTATATGATGACCATCCCAGGTTATTAAATCAATTTATGATAGGTGCTTTATTAGGTGATGGTTGGCATAATATTTCAGGTAATAATGTAGGGTTATTTTGTGGTCAATCTAGTGACTTAGCTAAAGATTATCAAGTCATAATGGGTATGCTTAAAAGAAGAACAAATATAACAATTAAAGACCAAAGAGGAAAAGAAACACAAATACCTACTAAAACAGGATTTCAAACGATAATATCAAAGAATTTAATGTATAAGTTAAGCATTCATTTAGAAGGAGCTAGTACAGTTCAAAGAAAACACCATATATCAGAAGAATATAACGGAAATGTTTTCAAACCAATAACTAATGATGGACTCTTATATTTAAGAAGAAACGGAATGGCTTTTTGGTCTGGATAAATGGACAGAATTGAAGAGAAAATATACGAGCTGTGTAATTCAGCAAAAGAATCTAATAAAAATATATCCTTATATGATGTAAAAAAAGAATTAGATAATGAGCTATGGAACTTATGTGCCATCTATTATGGTAAATGGTTACGTGAAAATTCCGATTTAGTAACTAAAGAATTATCAACTCAGGAATGGGAATGAAGAACAAACAAGAAAAACTATTTGAAAAAACTCTTCAATTTTATAAAGAAGAAAACCTAAAACAAAAAGACTTACGTTTCTATTTTTACCGACCAACTGATTCATCTGAAGCTAAAAAATTTAATAAATATGAAAAGCCTTGTGATTTTTGGTATTTCGATAATGGTTTTGTAGCTATAGAATGTAAATATACTGCAACTGAGAAAATAATGAATAAAGTAATCAAACAACATCAAATTGATTCTTTACATCATTTTCATAAAAATGGTTCCAAATCATATCTATTTCTTACCATGAACTTAATTCCTAGACAAAGAATAAGCAAAAGTTTTACTTTTGCTTTAGATATAAATGATTATATAATTTTCAAAAATGCATTTAAAAAGTCTTTATTTTATGAAAAATATGAGGATTGGAATGGAATACCAATTGAATATAAAACAGAATTTAAAGTTTTTAATTTAGATCCTATTTTAGAACAAGAATATCACCTATTTGGACAAAATAATGAATGAAACTTGTGATTTTTTAATTACTAAATGTGAATGTTCTTATCAATTTGGTAGAGAACAACAAACTTTAGAATGTCCACATTGTGGTAAAGAAAGAACTAGATGCAAAAAAGTCAAACCATTTATATGGGTGACAGATCCAGAAACTGGAAAAAAAGCAAACACAGGTGAGAGACATAAACATTGTTATTTTCATGGTCAAAAAAGAGATCCAGAAGTAGGTGCTACTGCAAATAGAACCAAAGACATTGTTGATTATCAAACTGTTAAACATAATGGTAAAAGTGATGAGGATGTTAAAAAACAGTTTATAGACAAATATGTTGAAAAAGATAAATTTGTAAAAACTAACACTGGTTTTGTTCCTAAATTACCTCAAGGATCTGAATTTTTTGATGTCTGGAAAGAACATGTAGATAACGAAGATATGACTAACTTGAGAGGTGAAGTTGCCTTATTGAGAGCCTACTTGCAATATAACATACAAGAACATGGAGATTATCCAGAAGCTAAAGATGTACGTTTATCACAAAGATTAATACAACAAACTACTAGCACTATAACAAATATAATGGAACTAGAGACTAAACTATCTTCATTAGTGAGTGTTAGTGAAGTCAGAGCTATGGTAGAAAGAATAATAGCTGTAATATTACGTGCTGATATACCTGATGATAGTAAATTTAGACTAGCTGAAGAAATAAAAATAGCTACTAACCAGGAGTAATATGCAATTAAATAGTTCTGACTTGTTTTCTAATTTCTCTGAAGAATTAAGTAGAAGATTATATACTGGTGATGATGAAGTTTTAGCATATGAACAAAAATGTGTGGGCATGCATGAATTTATTACCTCTCCTGAATATATGGATTTATCAAGAGATATCTCTGAAGCTAACCTACAGCTTTTATGCCATATAGATAATCCTGAAATAAGAGAAGCTTGGCTAATATTAGGTAAAGGAAGTGGTAAAAGTTTTAACTCATCTATATATCAATGTAGAGGTATATGGAGAACTGCTATGTTGAAAGATCCTCAAAGATATAGTAACTTAGCTGTAGGGACTCATATATACTTCTTAAACATGGCAACTAATCAAGTTCAAGCTAGAGACATTGTTTTTACAGATTTTATAGAAAAACTTAAACACAGTAAATGCTTTTTTGAAGTAAATACTGCCCTAGATGTCAATAAAATTGACGGTCATCGTGTCCCATACTATGTTGATACCAAAGATAGAATTATATTTCCTAAAAATATTATTGGGATTTGTGGTCATTCAAAATCAGAAGCATGGTTAGGATATAACACTAAACAAGGCATATTAGATGAAGCAGATTGGTTTGTTGACAACTCTAATAGGTCTAAAGCTTATGAAGTCTATAATGCTTTGTTAGGTTCCTGTAGAACAAGATTTCCAGAGCATTATAAAATAATTGTAATTACTTCCCCAAAATCTACAGAATCATTTGCTGTAAGAAATATGAGGCAAATAGCTAATGATGGAGAGAAAATTAATTTTTGGGAAGAAAACTTTGAGGAAGAAAATGATATACAACAATAATGATGAACATGTACTTGGAGAAAATAGTATATATTACCTTTTAGAAAGCACAAAAGGAATGAGAGAATATGCACATGCTAATTTTTTGTTTACTAAAAATGAACTAGAAAGAGCTAAAAGTAGATGGGAAAAAAAAGGTAAACCAAGTATAGAGAAAAGAGGCTTTTTTGGTACTGGTAGATGGCAGATAAAACAGGACAAATAGATTTTGATATAGATGCTATATTTACTTTTGATGATAAATCAGAAGGAGACGATAGGGTTAGCCATGATTTCATTAAGGAAAAATATGACTATGAAATAAAGATGTTTCGACAAGGAAAATCAATAGTTATACAAGCTCCTACATGGAAAATGAGAAAACAACAAACTATTGAGCATTATATAGATGAATTTATTAAAAATCCATCCAATGCCAATAGAGATTTTGCAGCTAACCCTATTGATGCTGTATCACCTGCAATAGAACATAGGCAATATATTGATAGAATTTTTGAAAAGAATAAAGACTTTAAACACCCTATTATAAAAAACCCTTATATTCAACCCAATGGAGATATTAAAAAAACTATTTTTATTCCTGGATATAAATGCTATAACAAAAGTATAGCTAGATATGCACATGTAGATATTGGGTTAACAAGAGACAGACTAGGTTTAGCTATTGGACATGCAGTTGATTGGAAAGAAAATGAATATAGGAATGTTACAGGCAGAGTAAGAAAAATTAAAGAACCAGTAATGGAATTTGATTTATTAGCCAGCTATAAAGGATATCAAAACAATCCAATACAATTAAATACAATTAGGCAAATATTGCTAGATATGGTAGATCTTGGCTTTAATATAAGAAGGGTAACTTTAGATGGGTATCAATCAGCAGATTTCATTCAATCTATGAATACTTTTGGAATTGAATCCAAAGTATTATCTATAGATAAAGACTCAGAGCCTTTTGATGAATTAGTTAAAGCAATATATGCAGGTAGAATACATTTATATCCCTTATTGATAAACACACCTGAAGGAAAAGAAAATTTACCACATAAAGAATTAAGACAGTTAGAAAGAGTTAACAATAAATATGATCACCCTGTAGGGGGTTCACATGATTTAATACAGGCTGTTGCTGGAGTAGTAATGAATATTAAGCAATATGCCAAAATTGGTGGTGGGGGTGCACTTGGGTATCTTAACTAATTTCAATTTTGATAAAATACTAAAAATTATTACTGCTTGTTGCTTCATAATATGCCTAATATTAGGTATAATAAAAGCTTATAACTCACAACTTTTAGATTCTTTAACTTTGACCCTTATTAGTCTGTATTCGGCTTATATAAATGATAAAATTTTAAGTGTTGAAGTGGAGCAAGGAGATACAGAATGATTTCTTTCACCAAACAAGCACCTTCTACAATAAGTTTAATACGTCCTAATAATTTAGCTAGGATAAACAAAGAAGCCAATACTGTAAGGAAAAGAAAACGTAGATCTACTTTAAGTGAAGGAAGTATAGAAACAATGAGTCGTGAAACAGTAGACTCATTAACCTTTGCTGAAATGAGAACAATCTATGAAAAGAATACCTGGGTAAGAGCCTGTATAGATAAAATTGTTACTAGACTTAGCTTAATACCACCTAAGATCTTACCTATTGAATATGCCTATACTGATACAAGTAATAAAACTCAAGTAACTGATGATCAATTAAGACATATTGAAGAAGTAGCAGAATTATTCACTAACCCTAACTCTACTAGAGAATCTTTTGGCTCTATTCGTCAAAAAGTAGATCGTGATTTATTGGTTTATGATGCTGGTGCTATTGAAATAGTCAGAGATAAAAGAGGCAGACCTAAAGAGCTTTATGCTTCAAATGGTTCAGAATTCATATTAAATACTGACACTACAGGTACTTTCAAAAACCACCATAAAGCTTACTATGAAAAGCATGAAAATACTTCAGAAGGTGTTTGGTACAGTATAGATGAATTAATCTATATGATAATGAACCCTAGAAGTGGAACACCATATGGAACAAGTAAAATAGAAACCTTAGCTAAAACTGTAGTAAATGCTCAAAGAGTAGAAAATTACAACTCTGAGCTTTTTGGCAATGATGCAACTCCTAGATTGGCTGTAATGTTTCAAAATGTATCATTAGAACGACTAGAGGAATACCAGAAATACTGGGATAGTCATTTAAGAGGAAAACCACATAGACCCATTTTAATCAGTACAGGTGAAGGTGAAGGGTCTGTAAAAATAGATAAGGTTGGTCTTGCACCTAACGAAATGTCCTTCAAGTCATATTCACAATGGATGTTAGAGCAAATAATGTCTGTTTTTAACATGCAGCCTCTAGTTCTAGGTATGGTTACACCAAATACTGGAAAATTGAACTCTGAAAGGCAACAGGCACAATTTGAAAAAGATGCTTTAGTGCCACAACTAAACAGTTTTGCTTATCATATAAATTCCGAACTTATATGGTCACAGCCTAATCCATTTGTTGGTCATAAAGGTGGATTTGGATTTAAAGATATATATGTAGATTGGGGAATGGAAAGAGAGCTTGATGCTACAGAACAATGGGATATTGATAAAGACATGTTAAATCAAGGTGTAGTTACTATCAACTACGTTAGAGAGAAAAGGCTTGGTTTAAGACCTGTCAGTTGGGGAAATATTCCATTTAAGATTGCTTTAAAGCAAGGAGTCCCTACTGGATTTGAAGAATTAGAGGATACTGAATTAAATGAAATAGATGCTAAAAACCAGAAGGATATTGAAAATCTATATCATAACTATTCCCTACCTTCTCCTGATAAAGAGCTAGATAAAGAAATTGAAGAAGATTTAGATGGGCCAACCAGGAGAGATGAAGAAAAGAAAGAAAAAGAGTTAGCTGAAAAAATGTATCAGCTTATTGATGAAAAAATAGAAGATCCTTTTGAAAACAGCTTAACTCAAAAGATTGAAAATGTTGTTGAGGACAAGATAGACACATTAGAAAATAATCTAATGGAAAAGATTAATGACATTTTATCGTTTAATTCTGACAATTAATGTGTTATAATAGTTCTGCCTTTAACCACTAGGCAAAACTTCCAAGCTCTTCCTTCAAGCCACTATCTCCCGATAGTGGCTTTCTTTTTTATAAATAAATTCATATTTTACTCTTTTTTAAAAATTAAAATGGTATGTTACCTATGTAACGAGTTGGCAGGGTCAGCAAAGTAACCCCGTTCCACATGGTGACATGTGTTCAAAACTTCCCCGTAAGGCAGAAGTAAAAAGGTTGTGTTTCTAGACTATTTTGTCTAGTTTTTTCCTATAAGGGTGCTTATAAAATTCTTAACTCTGAAAGTATTACTTAAGCTCTGATATTAGTAAGACCACTAAGACGAACCTTTTCAAGTTGTTACATTATAATGTTTTCACAGGCATAAAAATCTAACTTTAGTAGTTAACTCTTCGGCTGTGAAGCTACTAAAGTTAGGTTTTTTAATTTAATTATTGAAAAATTTGATATTTGAATAAATTGAGGTTTTAAAAAATGAGTTTAATGGGTTTAAGAGCTGAATCAAGTGGTATGACACTTTCTAATGATCGACCACCTTTTATAAAATGGCAAAAAAATTCACGTATACGTATCTTTGGTAATGTACAAAGAAGATGGCAACATTTTGTAAACATAAAGATGCCTGACGGTACGGAGAAAAAGACAGCTCTTTCATGTAGTAACTATAACTACAATAATCCTGAATTAACAGAGCTTCCAAGAGCAGAAAAAGATTGCATTATATGTGAGATCTATGACCATCAAATCCAAGGGAAAGTACATCCTGAAATAGATTTTGTGTCTTTTCCACCTAACTTCTTTAACAAAGATAAGCCCCCAGTAAAGTATTCTTTCCAGGCTAATATGTTATGTTTTGATAGAGAAGTACAAGAGGTTGATTTAGCTGGATCAATTTCTATAATCTCTTTCCGTTTAACTAACTGGAATGAAATTATGGGTTGGATTCCACCTACGGCAGAAGAAGCTGAATCAGGTTTTTATCGAGGTGATCCTACAGATCCAGAAACTGGATATGACATTAAGATCAGTTATTTTGCTGACAAATCAGGCTCTGATAAATATAGCTTAGATTATCAACTAACCAATAGCCCTTTGACAGATGAAGAAAAGCAAGCTATATCTGACAGAAATGAAGTGTTTAAGCTTAGTGAGTATTACAAAAAGAAAACTAGAGATGAACAAATACAATTCCTGTATGATATTTATGGGCAAGTATCTAGTGGTAATGCACCTAAGCCTACTAATTTACCCTGGGATAATAACCAATCATCTTCATCAGCCAATGAAACTGATGAAGTAGCAGGTGAAATAGCTAAGTTGATGGAAAATTCATAATAAAATATTTCGACCTTAACATGTCGTTAAACTGTTAATTAAGTAGGGTTTCATCTTGACCTGCTTAATTATAGGTAGTTTCCTCTTTACTACCTAAATATGGAAATATGGCATGTATGTGGCATATAGCTAATGCTACATATTATTTTCCTTTCCCATTCAGATTATATTATTTTGGCATAAGGTAATATGATCTGAATGGGTTTTTTTATTAGGAGTAAAATATGAATGTAGAATTGATAGATTCAATGGGTGGAGATTTATCTGTTGTAAATGCTGCTAGAGTTTCTTTTGGTAAAATGAAAAAGAAACTAGATAAAAAAGATGAAAGGCTAATTGCTTACTTAGCTAAACACAAACACTGGACACCTTTTGGTCATTGCACTTTACAATTTCACATAAAAGCACCAGTATTTGTAGCTAGACAACTTGTCAAGCATCAAGTAGGATTAGTTTGGAACGAAATAAGTAGAAGATACGTAGATTCAGAGCCTGAATATTATGAGCCAGAAAAATGGAGATCCAGGGTAAAAGACAAAAAACAAGGTTCTGATCCTGAAAGTGATATACAGAACATTTTTACCCAAGAGTATCCACACCTAATAGAAAGAATAAATTACCTCTACAGCCAAATGATTAATCATGACATTTGTCCTGAACAAGCTAGAATGATACTTCCACAATCTATGATGACTGAGTGGTATTGGTCTGGAAGCTTAATGGCTTTTGCTAGAGTCTGTAATTTAAGATGTAAGCCAGATGCTCAATTGGAAACTAGAGAAATAGCTGATCAAATAGATCAACTATCTAAGCAAATTGCTCCAATCAGTTGGAATAAATTACGACATTTTGAAAATGAAAACTAAAGAATATAAAGTCAAAGAATCAATAGTTGACAAAATGTTCGATGATTATGATGACAATAATAAAAATTACGATCCAGACAATGATGACTTTAACTTCAGAATCATAATAATAAGTGTCTCAATTTTCTTATTGTTCTCATTTGGTTGCACTATTTATGGATATATAAATTTTATAAAATGGATTATACAAATAATAAAAAATTTAATTTAGAAATACATGATATAACTCAAAAAATTGAAGAATTAGAAGAGTTGACTAAAAAGTATTACTATCAAAGTCAAGAAATTGATTCTCAAATGAAAAAGAATCAACAACAACAAGAAGAAAACGATAATTCTTTAGTTGTTTATACAGAACTAAGGGAGTTTTTATCTAAAGTATCAGCAGAATACAGAATCCGTATTTGCAGTACCTTTAACCATCTAGTCACAGAAGCACTCAGCCACATATTCGATAAAAATATAGACTTTCAAATCAACCTAGAAACTTATCGTAATCAGCCTTCTATTGATGTCATGATAACAGAAGATTCCTTTGTCTTAGATCCACAAAAGTCTTGTGGTGGGGGAATGAACGATATTATTGCTTTAATCTTCAAAATAATATTTGTATACCTCAGTGGATCACAAAAAACTATAATCTTAGATGAAAGCCTAAAGTTTTTGTCCACCAATTATTTACAAACAGCCTCTAATTTCCTATCTGAAATTTGCAACCGTTTAAAAATACAGCTAATCCTAATTACCCATAAAGAAGATCTTCAGCTCTCAGCCAACAATATTATTGCAGTCTCTAAGGTAAATGGAGCTTCATACATAGACCAAAGTTTTTGATTTGCCATAATTTTATTTGTAATGTTATACTTTAACTGTACTTTCTTTCAGGTTTTCAAGCATACCACCCCTTTTGCCCAAGAGGGGTGGTTTTTATTATCCTTAATAAATCTGTATAACATTATGAGCTTATTCAATAGAGAAAATAGTTTACTAACCAATAGAGTTAGTCGTTTAATTGATCAAGTAAGAAAAGAAAT
>MDTE01041878.1_pt1 | contig 29494 bp, 23 predicted proteins | sample 811231 | NCBI WGS metagenome assembly MDTE01 (sample SAMN05326651, study PRJNA326480) | marine metagenome | isolation source: seawater | place: Indian Ocean: Red Sea | collected 2010 | reverse complement strand
GACAGGTGTGAGCTTCTTGCCGGCGCTACTCGGAGAGCAAATGGAAGCGCGAGAGTTTGTTTTCGCTGAGAGAAGCTGGCAAGGCGGTTATCTGACACGATCCGATGGATTCGATCTAATCCGCACCGTCATTTCAAAAGACTATCAATTCATTTACAACGTCTTACCCGATAGGCCCTACTCCCCCGCTGACATGGGGAGTGTAAAAGACGGTAGTCCAGATGTTTGGAAGAGGATGCAAGAAGACCAAGGTGGGTTAAGCGAACGACATCGTAAACTTTTCTTTCAATATCCGCGCCCCATCGTGGAGCTTTATGATTTAAAAAACGATCCTTTCCAATTGCAGAACCTCGCGGGGAATCCCGAAATAAAGAAGATAGAGAAAAAGCTGCGAATAGCATTAGACAAATGGATCATCAGAGAAGGAGATTTCGTTCCTCTTATGGATGAATTGCTTGAATTGGGAGGAAGCGCAAAAAGAGGCATTCAAGATTAGAAATACCTCAGCTCTAACGGCGGTTCAGTAGTGACCAAACTCCGGGCTCCGCAGCCACTCTTTAGGAAAGCGACCCAGGACCTCCTTCATAGCACCTGGTGACCGCTGATACTGGCCCTTGTCGTCGGTGTCTATGATCCAGTCAGTAAGAAGATTGCGCATTTTTTCAAGCTGCGCCCGATATTTCGGGTCGCCGGCAAGGTTAACCACCTCGTCCGGGTCCGCCTCGAGATCATAGAGTTCTTCTGCCACTCTTTTTCCATAGGGTGCTGCGTGAACACCCTTTAGTTCGCCTGCCTCGGCCAGTTTTCGCATGGCCATGAAACTTGTGAGTTTACCGTCCGGGTCGCCATAGGAGGCTGCCATTTCACGGTGCCCCCAGTTATAAAGTGGTCTATCTAGTAAAAAGTTCCTGATGTAGTGAAACCGTTTACCCATCACTGAACGTGTCCTGTCAATAACATTAGACATCCTGTCGGCGGACGAGTAGACGTAATCTCGGTGATAATCGTCTGCGAAAACATCTTTGGCATCCATGAATGCGGGCACCTCGATACCGGCAAGTCCGAGGGTCGTGGCAGCAATATCCATCAGGTTCACCAGGTCAGCTCGATTGCCGCGCTCAAATAGATCCATGCCGGGAGCTGAAACAATGAATGGCACATGCAGTCCTTCCTCGTATACAAACTCTTTGCTTCGGGGCAGGTCTGAACCATGGTCACTGTAAAGGATGAACACCGTGTTGCCCCAAAGACCATCATCTTTAAACTGCTGTATAAGTTCCCCGACACGATGATCGGTACGCAAGATCGAATTATAGTGGTCCGTAACGTGCTGGCGTACCTGAGGTATATCCGGATATTGAGGTGGCACTCGGACATCGGCGGGGTCTATTGGCTCAATGCCTCTGGCACGCAGTTCTTCTTCAATTTTTGCAACAGCCTTGCCGCCTGGTATGGATATCTGCCCGAAGAATGGGCCCTGCTTCACATCTTGCCAGGAACCTGTGCCACCCAGGCCTTTCCAACTACCCATGTTGGGGCCCTTGCCTTGCCCCTTACCCTTGATCGCTGGTTTTTCTTTGATGCTTTCGGTGCTAACTTCTACTACCCGGCTACCAGGTGAGTAAGGGTGAGGAGGGTTTCCTATCGAATAAAGATCCCGCCGATCATAGGTAAAGTTATAGTCGTCCTTGCTGGCGTTGAAGGTTTCATAACCAGCCGCACGCAATAATTCAGGCAGTGTTGTGATCTCGTCAGACAGATGAATTTGGTATTCGGGTACTCGACTGGAGCGCATATCATGAGTTCCGGCCCGAATGGGGTAAACACCAGTGATCATGGCTGAACGACTGGGGGCACAAACAGGGGTCGCAACGTAAACACGCTCAAAGGCGACGCCTTCGCTCGCCAGGGCATCGAGATTGGGTGTGCTGGCGATCTGATCTCCGTAGACACCATACCAGGGAGATTGATCATCTATATCGATCCACAGGATGTTGGGTCGGTCTGCCGCAAACATGGTGCTGCAATAGAAGGAAAAACAGAGGGCGACAGATCGTAAATGCATGATGGAAATCTCGTATAAAGGAATTGCATAAACTAGCGTAAGCCGACACCTTCGGCAAATGTGTCATCCCTCAATATTTAATTGAAAGAACGTCAGGTTTTGGGTGATCTATAGGCATTACCACCTTTCGGGCGTTTTTCTTTCTTGTTAGTCTACATGGCAACAATAACTCGAATGTGGGGTAGGAATGTTTCAATTTAATCGTACTAGGCGAGGCGTGCTGAGCGTAGTTTCACTAGCGATACTTACACTGGCATCACACGTCTATGGCGATAGCAGACCCAATGTCATTCTGGTAATGGCTGATGACATGGGATGGGCACAGACCGGTTATTACGGCTATCCCCATATGAAAACACCGAATCTCGATGATATGGCTAAAAACGGTCTGCGAATGGACCGCTTTTACGCGGGTGCACCGAGTTGTACGCCGACCCGGGCAACGGTAATGACGGGTCGTACTAACGACCGCACGGGTGGTTTTCGCGTTGGTCACTCGATCAACAAGCAGGAGAAGATGCTCTCTTCTGCCTTCAGGGAGGCAGGTTATGCAACGGGTCACTTCGGTAAGTGGCATCTGAATCAGGTCCGACACGACGGACATCCGCTTCCCTCCAATGATCCTCACAATCCCGGTGAACTGGGGTTTGACTACTGGCTGAGTGCTGGGAATGGGTTCGATTATCCTGAATTCGAGCTAAGTCGTAACGGTAAGCGTGAAACATTTCAGGGCTATGGCCCGGAAGTCATTGTTGCTGAGGCTACGGATTATATTAGTAAGCAGGTAGCACAGGAAAAGTCGGTATTTGTCGTCATCTGGTATTCAGCACCCCATGGGCCGTGGGCCGCTGCGGAGGAAGATATCAAGCCGTACCTAGGTAAGGTGAACAGAACCTCGGCGAATATGATGGGTGAAATCGTGGCAATCGATAGATCCATTGGCCATCTAAGGCAAAGCCTGAAGGATCTCGGTATAGCCGACAACACGCTCGTGTGGTTCACCAGTGATAATGGCGGTACACCCGATACCCATACATCGGTAACGGGGGAGGGTGAAAATATAAAAATCGTTAATCCATCAGACTGTGGCGATCATATTGACCCTAATCTCTCCAGCTTTGAGGCACGCACGGCACACAACTGCTGGCTGGGTGTGGATCCTGATAGCACCGGACATTTGCGCGGATTCAAGAAGGATTTTTATGAGGGAGGGTTGCGCGAACCCACCGTTGTGGAATGGCCCAGAGGTATCAAACCACGGGTTTCCAATTTCCCGTCAGGGACCGTTGATATATTCCCGACGCTGATCGACGTTGCTGGCTTGAAACCCGACTCTATTAACAAGGTCCACGACGGCATTTCGCTCGCTGACGTTTTCAAGCGAGAGCCAGCACGACGGGAACAGCCTCTGGGGTTCAGGGCAAGCGGTGGCTGGATGTGGCTCGATAACGACTGGAAGATTGTAAAGAATGCTGATTACGTCGGCGGAGATAACGATAAACCCTACGAGTTATTCAACGTAATTGGGGATCCGAGTGAAGAGCAGAACATGACTGATACTTATCTGGAAATTGCTGAGCGTATGCACGAGCAATACAAGAAGTGGAGCCTATCTGTGAGTCGCAGCGCCTTGGGAGCGGACTATCCTGAAGGAAAGGTTAATCCAACCGGGAGAGAGCCGGATCCTGTGATTGACGATCGCAGGGCGATGAGGATTAAGGAATGGACTGAGGAAGTTCGGGCAGCAGAAGCGAGCAAGTAAAGGGAGTCCCCAAGTGGCACCAAACATTGTCTTTTTTATGACAGATCAACTTAGGCGCGATGCGCTGGGTTGTTATGGCAATGAAGTCTGCAAAACGCCCAACTTGGATAAAATCGCCGCTGAGGGTACGCGGTTTGACCAGGCCTATACTGTCAGCCCGGTTTGCTCACCGTCACGGGCGGCGCTTATGTCGGGGTTATATCCGCATAACAATGGGGTGATGATCAATACTCACATCGCGCCGACGTGGAACCGTGGGCTTCCCAAGGAAACACCAACGTTCAGCCGGCAACTGAAGGAAGCCGGCTACGTGCTGGATTATGCAGGCAAGTGGCACGTCAATGAAGATCTCGGCCCCGAGGATTTCGGCTTTGATCGACACGGTTTAACGCCGCAGCCCACCAGAGACGTAAAAAAGCCAAAAGTATGGCCTGATCAAACCAAATTATTTGAGCCTGGTACTACGTCTACGGTGGAGTTTACCAATGGCAGCATGATTGTGGCTGGCACAAGCACCGGGTCAGTGGAGGAGCATGCGACTACCAGGGTGACCAATGAGGGGATCGCCATGTTGCGCGAGCGAGCGGCGGGTGACGAACCCTTTTTCTTGCGAATGGATGTTGTTGCCCCGCATTTCACAAATCGTCCACCGGAACCCTACGGTTCGATGTATGACCCGGAGTCCATCCCTCCCTGGCCGAATTTCGACGAGACTTTTGAGGGTAAGCCTGCGGCGCATCTGCGTAAGCACCAGGAGTGGCACCTTGAAGGCAAGGACTGGTCGTGGTGGCAGAACGTCGTTGCCAAATACTACGGCGATGTTTCGTTGATTGATGACTGCGTTGGCCGGGTATTGGATGCCATTCGGGAGTGTGGCATTGAGGACAATACGATCTTTGTATTCTCTACCGATCACGGTGATGCGACGGGTAGCCATAAACACTTCGAAAAATCGGGCACCATGTACGATGAGGTGTTCCGTATCCCACTTCTGGCCAAGGTGCCCGGCGCGACCCCCAGAGAGGTAGCGGAATTCGTTCGCTTGATGGATCTTATGCCCACCTTTGTTGAATGGGGTGGAGGGAAGATGCTCGATGATCTCGATGCAAAAAGTCTGGTACCGCTGGTTCATGGCGCGACACCTTTAGACTGGCCTGACAGCGTCTATTGCGAAAGCCATGGTGAGGTCTGGGGTTACAGCAGCCAGCGCATGGTACGTACGGAACGCTGGAAGTATGCATATCAGCCCCATGATCTGGATGAACTTTACGACCTGGAAGCGGACCCGGCCGAGATGAATAACCTCATCGATGATCCCAAACATGCAGAAGTGCTCGAGGAAATGAAGGCGCGTCTCATAGGCTGGAACGATGCCACTAACGATATGTTTCAGTGGCATTGGGTGCGGTGGAATTTTCCCGACCCAGTCAGCCCTTACTAATTTACTAATATCAAGGTAGTACCATGTTGATGAGAAAGATTGGCCTGAGTATTCTGACTTTCCTGTGGGCTTCGCTAGTTGCAGCCGCCCCCAACGTGATTCTGGTGATGGCCGATGACATGGGGTACGCACAGACCGGCTATTATAACCACCCGGTGCTAAAAACCCCGAACCTCGATGACATGGCGAGAAACGGTCTGCGTATGGATCGTTTCTATACCGGTGCACCTCAGTGTTCCACGACCCGGGCGACGGTGATAACGGGTCGCACCAATGACCGCACCGGCGTCTTTACCGTCGGCGATTCACTCAATAAGCAGGAGAAGACTCTGCCCCAGGCGTTTCGCAATGCTGGCTATACAACAGCACATTTCGGCAAGTGGCATTTAAACCAGGTGAACACGCCGGAGCATCCTATGCCCCTGGATGATCCACATCATCCGGGAGAACTCGGCTTCGACTATTGGCTCTCGGAAACCAATCAGTTCAATCTCAATCCACCGCTTAGTCGCATGGGTACGCTGGAGCAGTTGAAAGGTGAGTCTTCCGAGATTCTGGTGCAGGAAGCACTTAAATTTCTAGCGGATTCCCACAAAAAAAATAAACCCGCTTTTATCCTGATCTGGTATGCGTCTCCACACGGGCCGATGGAGGCCCTAGATAAAGACAAGGCGGCATTCGCCGATCAGCATTGGTTCTCCGCTGCACACCATGGTGAAATCATCGCGATGGATCGATCTATTGGCATGCTGCGCCAGGGGCTCAAGGATATGGGTGTGGCGGAGGATACGCTCGTTTGGTTCAACAGCGACAATGGTGGTCTGCCGAGCTTTGGTGTCACCAGGACATCAACCGGTGAATACATACCGGGGATTAACCCGGACTCGACCGGACACCTGCGGGGATCCAAGAGCTCATTTTACGAAGGCGGATTTCGTGTCCCGGCGATTATTGAATGGCCCGGGAAAATAAAGCCCAGGATTTCCAACTATCCTTCCAGCACACTTGATATGTTCCCGACACTGATCGAAATCGCAGGTCTTGACCCGAAGGATATCAACAAGACGCACGATGGTATATCCCTGGTGTCGAATTTTGAAGCTGAGCAGAAGCGGCGAGCCCAGCCAATTGGATTTCGCGTCCTGGGGAATTTTGGCTGGCTGGATAATGACTACAAGCTTATCTACTATAGCGATTACGCTAAGGCGTTTGTAAACGGCGTGTGGAACCATCAGGTATTTCTGTCGTTGCAGAAGGAATGGGAGCTTTACAACGTTGTGGAAGACCCTTCCGAACAAGTGAATCTGATTGATCAGAAGCCGGAGCTTGCGGCGCGTATGCGAGCAGAGCTCGATGCCTGGAATGCCTCGGTAGATAAGAGTGTCGAGGGCGCCGACTATCCTGAGGGTAAGGTGCTACCGACTGGGAGAAAAAACAAACGATCCGTTGATTGAACTCAGGGTGTGGGCCCTATTTAGGTCTCTCGTCCCGCACGCTTCTGATAGCGTCCATTATTTCCATCAAATGCAAAGACTCCGCCTTGTTGAATTGCGGACACTCGCGCAAACCTTTCGCCAGGCATCGATGGATGGCTTCAACCATATATATGAAACCCTGCTGGTTAGGAAACGGTCGCGGCATGCGGATCGAATCGGGTAGGGGGTATTCATACCGCTGTCGCGGTGATGGCGTATTACCGTTCATATAACGGGACGGTACCACCGGTGGTATACGCACTGTCAGGGTGGTCGGGCAATGCCCAGGTTCTTCCAGCGTGATTCGACCTTTGGTACCGGTAAATTCAGTCACCTCCGAAAATTCACTGCCAAATGCGGCAGACGTCACGCAGGCAAAACGCTTGTTCTCAAAATCCAGCATGGTAGCCCCGGCACCGCTGGTGGTTCCGCCTACTTGGATTCGGGTCGGTTTCGCATCACCGTATGCGAGCGTCACGGCTTGCGCGGTATACACCAGTGAAAAGGTCGCCTGCACCATCACTACATCACCGATGGCCCCCTGCTCTATTAGGTGGCGTGCATGCTCCACTGCGGGGAAAAAACGCGTCCATACACCATCCTGTAACATCACATCATGCTTTTCCGCTGAAGCGTACATTTCCTCGGCGTCGGCCGCGGAGTTCGTGAGTTCCTTTTCGCACAGGACGTGTTTGCCGGCCTCGATGGCCATCAGGCTGTGTTCCTTGTGCACCTCTCCAGGCGTGCCGATGTAGACAATATCAATATCCTTTGCCGCTACCATATCCTCGTAGGTGTCGTAGGCCCTTTCGACCCCGTGCTCTTTTGAAAATGAATGAGCATTCTCTGCTGTTCGGCTAGACACTGCCGCTATAGTGGCACCGGTACATTCGCGGGCCGCGCTAACAAACATGCGGGAAATTTCCCCTGTGCCGATGATTCCCCAGCGCAAGGGAAAGGCTGCGTCTTCAGCCTGGGTAAGGCCAAGGCTCACATCCCTAGGTGTGAAGACCTGTCCAGGTGGTGGTGCAGCTTTTTTTGCCATAGTGCTTCTTTCGCGAAGGGCGTTTTTACGAGGAAACTGGAGTATAGGATGTATAACGCATAAATACGACGCGACAGACGCATAATATTACAAGCGTAATGGAAGTTCGTTTGAGTCTGGCGCCTCCAGCTGCAAAGATACTCGTAAACAGTCAGGCAAACATGGTTAATTTGTATTCCTAGAAAACGAGAAGGTCATACAATGGAAGATGTTACATTTAATGGTGGCGAGGCGGTCGTTGCGACGCTTTTGTCACGCGACATCGATACGGTGTTTTTTGTCCCGGGCGGGACCTATATAACCATTCTCGAAGCGTTGAGTCGTGTCCAAGACAAGATCCGCGCCGTTCCGACACGCCTCGAGTCCTCGGCCGCTTTTGCCTGCGATGCCTATGCGGGTATTGCGCATAAGCCATCCTGCATGTTTGTGTCACGCGCGCCGGGCGCGTCGAATGCTGTGATCGGTGTCCATACGGCAATGCAGGCATCGCGTCCATTTGTCCTGTTCATTGCCGATATCCCGAAAGCTCAGAAAGGCCGTGAAGCATTCCAGGAACTGGAATACCAGCTGATGTTCGAGCCAGTCGCCAAGGCCGTGCTAGAAGTTAATTCCTTCGATGAAGTGGCGCAGGTGACGGCGCGCGCCATCGACCTGTCCGTGAGCGGGCGGCCTGGCCCTGTAGTCTGCGTAATTTCGAAGGATATTCTGGACGGCAGAACCGGTGCCTTGCCGATCCCAAAAGCAGCCAGTCCAGTCCGCATGGGACCGGAAAAAGGTTCAGTCGAATCCGCCGCAGAGCTTGTCCGGGCCGCGAAACATCCGATCATCCTTGCCGGTGAAATGATCCCCATCGAAGGTGAGACCGAGGCATTACGGCATTTTGCTGATGTAAGCGGCGCGGGCGTTCTTGTCTCCTATCGCCAACAGGACATCATAGATAACGAGCATCCTGCCTATTTCGGACAGCTCACCCTGAACCGCCTGCCTTTTCAGATAGAGGCACTGGAGGCCTGCGATCTTATAATAAATATTGGCTGCCGACTCGATAGTGCTACAACCGGCGATTACAAGATGTTCTACGATGATCAGAAGATGATCATGGCCTATCCGGACCCGGCCGTGTTCTCGCAGTGGCAGGCCGACATTGCCATCGGATCACATGCGGGCCCGGCGATGCGTGCTTTATCCCAATCGCTGGAAAGCACGAAGCTTCCAGCGGAACGTATCGCGTGGCGCGACGCCGTCCATGAGCAGGAAGTCGCCTATTCTCTGCCAGGTGAAATCGAAATCCAAGGTGATTTGGACATGGCTAAAGTCATTGCGACTTTCATGAAATTTGTCCCCGACAACGCCATTCACAGTTCGGACGCCGGAACATTCGGTCGCTGGCTGCACCGTTACTATCGTTTCCGGCAGCCTTATTGCAATGTGGGACCGGTGTCAGGTGCCATGGGGTACGGTGTCCCGGGCGCTATTGGCGCCCAACTTGCCGCACCGGATCGCATGGTATTTTCATGGGTCGGAGACGGTGGATTTCTGATGACGGGTCAGGAAGCCGCGGCCATCGTGCAGGAAAAGCTGCCGGTAAAAATCATTGTCTGCGACAACGCCGCCTGGGGATCGATCCTTGTTCACCAGCAGAAGCGCTTTGGTGACTGGGATTTTGGTACTCGGCTCAAAAGTCCCGACTTTGCGAAGCTGGCAGAAGGTTACGGTATGGCTGCGTTCAAGGTTACACACACTGAGCAATTCGCCGATGCCCTAAAGGGCGCCATGGTCCATGACGGACCGGCCCTTATCCACCTGATGCTCGACCTGCGGGACGTATCGCCTTATTCGGGAGATGCCCGATAGTGAAGCTACTGGAGGCACACACGTTAGCGGAAGCGCTGCGCGGGGTTCAGCCTGAATAATGAATTTCTGGTGTTAAAGCCACTCGCGCGCTAGTAGATATCGGAGGCGTATAAATCATTGGTCTCCCGGCAGGCAGTGTATTGGTAACAGTTGCTAATGAATGCAAGTTCGATCCAGGTGAGCGTCTGTTGCGTACAATAGCCATGCATAAAGAAAAACTCTTCTACGATGGTGCTTGCCCGCTCTGCAATACGGAAGTCAGTCAGTTGAAAAAGCTCGCTGATAACAACTTGCAGTTAATCAATGTCCACGACATGGACGTTGCGGCATGTGACGTTGAACCTTTGTTGCGCGTGTTACATTATCAGAAAGCAGACGGTGTTATGCTAAAGGGGCTCGATGCAAATGTCGCCGCATGGCAGCACACGCCATTGGCCTTCTTCTGGAAGTGGCTACGTTGGCCATTCATCCGACGTATTACAGATTGCATTTATCTCGCCTGGGCAGATCTTCGCTTTAAACGGTTATATCCCAATGGTATCAACAAACAACAGGATGATCTTTTATGAAACTCTCCGCCAACTCTGCCTGGGATTTACCTTCTATCGCACATTTCCTCAATGACGTCACAATTCCGATACGCATAGCTGTGAACAAGAGCGACTCCCCGGTTATCTGCTCTCTCTGGTATGCTTTCGATGCAGAAGCAGAAGCTTTCATGTGTGTCTCGCATGAATCCAGTCATCTGATCGAGTTACTGAAGCAAAATAACCAGTGTGCTTTTGAAGTCGCCCCGAACCACCCACCCTACCGTGGAGTTCGTGGGCAGGGCAGGGCCTCGCTAACTCTTGCAGGTGCTAGTGATGCACTTAAAGCGCTCATCGAGCGCTACCTTGGTGATACTAATCAGGAACTGGCCCGATGGCTGCTTGGCAGAGCAGAGAAGGAGTACCTCATTCGATTAAAACCGGTCTGGATATCCAGCTGGGATTATGGCCGTCGTATGGAATCTGTTTAGCTTCCCCCAATTAGCCTATTGACTGCTAAGCGTTTGAGATCTGGAGATGCCTGGTCTGCAAACGTGAAGTCAGGTTAAATACAGTAACCTTCAATCAAAACTACCTTTGCTGAACTCATTGCTATCAAGTGTAGCTAATGAGGTGAATGTATGTAGCGCGTCTGGCGTTTATGGGGCGACCCACGGTAGCATACATTCTATTCCGGTCTTGAGGTATGTACACATGAAAATCCGAAACCTAGCCTTCGTAATCATCGTCTCCTTTTTCACATCCGTGATTTACGCGGACGGTGTACCTGTGTCGCGCTTTGGTCCCGACGACACGATAGGTGCGATCAATTTGCTTTCGCCTAAAAAAGTTCTTGAAGCAGCAAAACTGATCAAAACGGGCAAGACATACGCGCTTGGTATGGTGACCGGACGCGACACACCAGCGTATCCACCTCGTACCTATGACATCGTGATCCTGCAGCCCGGTGATGGAAAAGGCGCAACCCAAGGGACGAATTTGCTTACTGCTAACGACGATATTCTGCGCACTTGGATAGGTATTGGCAGTCAGCTGGATGGTCTCGCACATATCGGGGTCGATCATGTCTATTACAACCAGGCAAAAGCAGAGGATATAGTCGCGACGACTGGTATGCTCAAATACGGTACTCACGATGTGCCACCGATTGTCACTCGGGGTGTGCTGCTTGATATGACAGCTATCTTTGGCAAGCCAATGCTAAGTGAAGGTGAAGTCTTCAACACACAGCACATCAAAAAGGCCATGAAACGGCAGGGAGTGAATATCACTGAAGGCGACGTCGTGCTTTTCCACACGGGCTGGCATAGTCTGTTGGGTAAAGACAACACCCGCTTCGGCGCTGGTGAACCCGGTCTCGGCAATGAAGGGGCAGAGTTCCTCGCGTCTCTTAATATAGTAGCAGTCGGTGCAGATACCTGGGGGCTGGAAGTGGTACCGATGGAAGATCCTAATCTGGTGTTCCCGGTACATCAGACCTTTCTGCCGCGTAACGGTATCTACATTCTAGAAAACATGGTGACCGCGCCACTAGTGGCAGATAAGGTGTGGGAGTTTCTGTTTGTCCTGGGGCAGCCTCGCTTGGAAGGGTCAGTTCAGGCTATTATTAACCCGATAGCGATACATTGAAGAAGATAACAAGGAGAACAAGATAGTGAGTGGGATGATCAAAACGTTGGATGAATTCGAAGCCGAATATAGGAAAGGCGTTGGTCAGTCACTGCCCTCGAGCGCATTCCGTGAGGCGAATTTGGACAATATTTGTCGCTTTGGTGATGGAGTAGGCGACCACAACCCACTATGGCGAGACCAAGACTACGCCGCTGCCAGTCGCTTTAAGGGGATTACCGCGCCACCAATGTTTATCTATGGTGCGAGTCTGGGGATTATGGCTGCTATCAACGGGGCGGTTGATGGTAGCCGACTTTCTTCCGAATATTTTCCGATGAACTATGCTGGAGGAGAAATCAATTTCATTCGCCCGATCTGGCTTGGTGACAAGATTAGAGCGGTGGAGACGGTGGTTGACGTTGTGCGCAAGAACAGCGAGCGAATCGGCGACTTTCTGATCTGTACTGCGTTAGTTGAGTACTTTAATCAACGCCAGGAACTAGTCGCGACGAAAAGAACTAATATGGCGCGCTATGAAAACTTGGGAGGTGGAAAGACGATAGAATACGACCGCGAAAAGAAAACCCAGGCCATTGAGGAATCGCCCGACCCTCTAGTTTTTGAGCGCGTGCGCACCGGTAAAAGTTCTCCAGGGTTTAATGTGGTAAACGAAGGAGAAGAGATTCCCCGTCTCGATAAAGGCACCTACACGGTGACCGAATTATTTCTGTTTACCCATGGCGTTGTCGGTACCGATCGCGTACCCCGGCAGTACCTGGAGTCTGAAGATTCCACGGATCTTGGAGGCGGTGGGCGTTTTGATGAAGAGCATGCGAAGAAACGCCGCAACATGCCAGGTCAGTTTGACTGGGGCCCACAGCGTGTATGCTGGTTGTGTCAGATTGCAACCGACTGGGCGGGTGACGATGCGACTATTAAGCGCATGAATACTCGAGTACGCCATCCTAATATCGTTGGGGATACGAATACAGTTTACGGCAAGGTCGCGAAAAAATACGAAAAGAAGGGCGAAAAACTTGTCGACCTCTCGGTCTGGAATGAAAATCAAGCCGGCCTGACAACAGCGCTTAGCACTATCACCGTATCGTTCGGTTGAGGGAAGATTACCCCTTGATCGAGTCGTGGACCGCCTGAACCAAGCCAACGGTGCGGGGGTCGTCGTCTGCGACCACCTGCATCTTGTTCATGACGTAGCCGAAACCTATTTCGGCTTTGGGGTCGGCAAAGCCAAGCGAACCACCGGCACCTCCGTGTCCGAACACGCCTTCCTGGATCATGTTTGAGCCCTCGATGAAAAGGTAGAAGCCAAGTCCGAAGCGAGTGCGAAGACCGATGACCTCATCTTTGCCGTTGGATTGCTCTGTGGACGCGAGTCTCACTGTTTCGTCAGTGAAAAGCCGCACACCGTCGACGCCGTCGCCGATCAGAGAGGCGTACATTCGGGCGAGTGAGCGCGCATCGGTAATTCCATTCCCTGCTGGTTGCTCGGCGGCGCGGTACGCCCGTGAGCTTGGGTCGATGGGCGTCGTGGTTTGTGGATTGGTGAGGTAAGACTTAGGTTTCGTTGCTGCTGCTAACATCTCGCGTGCCCGCTGACCTTTTACCTCGATATTAGGATCGCTAAGGTCAAGCTGAATCATTTGGACAACTCGGTCTTCCTCGCTTTCGGGAAGGCCGATCCAGAAGTCGAGGCCGAGCGGGCCGGCGACCTCATCCGCAAAGAACCTGCCGAGGCTCTTGCCACTGATCCTCCGTACCACTTCACCGACGAGCCAGCCATAGGTGCCAGCATGGTAGCCGTGGGTGGTCCCTGGATCCCACACTGGTTTTTGCGCTGCGAGTGCTTTAACGGGTGCTTCCCACGACAAGTATTCCTCGATTGTTATCGGTTTGTCGAAGACCGGGAGTCCAACTCTATGTGACAGTAGCCAGCGCACCGGGATATCTTTTTTACCAGCGGCGGCGAACTCCGGCCAGTAATAGGCCACCGGTGCGTCCATGTCGAGTTCGCCCTTCTGGGCCAGTAGATTAGCGCAGATCGCAGTTGCACCTTTCGTGCTTGATGCTACACCTATTATAGTATCTTCCGACCAGGCTCTATCGGTAGCGACATCAGCGATGCCACCCCATAGATCGACCACCTTATTACCCCGGTAATATGCGCTGCAGGCGGCGCCGACCTCTCCATGAAGTTCGAAATTTTCAGCAAAAGCGTCCCTGACTCGCTCAAAACCGGGTGCCACTGTCCCGTTTATCTCAGCGCCACTATGTTTGGTTAGTGAACAAGAAGGACCGACAATAGCACCCCCGAGTGCAACGATCGATAGTCGGCCAAAGTCACGTCGGTTGAGATTTTTCAGATCTGTCACGGAGTTCGCCTCTTCAATTCTTTAAACGAAAAAAGCCTCACTATAGAACGGGTCCTGTGACAATACACCACCTTTTTCCATCGCATGCCCCCTATTGAGTTTCTAGAACCTAGCAATGCGATCTGATAATGTAATTGCAGTTCGCAGAAAATGGCGTAGAACAGAAACAGAAAGGAATAACTATGACCAGTCCCCGTGCACAACCAGCCTTCGAAGAGTTGTCATTTGTCGTTGATGACTATCAACCGACCCGTCTGCAGGTGCTCGGCAGCCAGCAGGTTGAGTACGGTACTGAAGGTTGGCTAAACCTCGTCCGTGATTACCTAATGCCACGGTTCGCTGAACGGCGTGATTCGCTGCGCGGAATTCGCGTAGCGATGGACGAAATCTATACACACGCACCACCTCATCTGGATTTCCCAGAAGGAGAGGCGGCGATGCATATTGTGATTGATGACGGTGAGTTGACGGTGAGCGCAGGTCGTCTTGAAAACCCGAATCTGCGTATCACGGGGAACTATGATCTAGGTGCACCCATGTATACTGGTGTGTATGAGAAGATGCCGGAGCGACGCGAACGCCTCTATCGCGAGATCACTCATCGCCATGGAGATGTATTTGAGGTAACCGGAACCCTGCCATCGAACCCGGCCATCCTGGAAGTAATGGAAGGCATGCATGATCATATTGCCCGACACACAAAGTTGAACCCGGATCTTGATCATCGTATCGCCAATCTTGGTATGACTGAACATTTGGCTCGCATTGAGGAGGATGGTTATACCGTCATCGAGGACGCGATTAGCGAGGCTTATGCTGAGGAAATCCATCAGGAATTGGAGCGACATTTTCAAGATCAACCGATGGAGGGTGTTAGGAGTGCTGCGATGTTGTTACAGCGGGGACCAATATTTGAAGAAATGGCGTTGCATCCTTATGTTTTCGGGTTACACCAGAAGCTGTGTGGACCGGATATGAACCTCGCACATTACATCGGGTCGAGCAAAATGGCTGGAGCGGATACTCACCAGATGCACAATGATTCGCCACACCCAGCACCAGGAACGGAAGGAGCATGCTTCGACTGTACTGCCGTTTGGGCAATCAGTGACTTTGGTCCGGATGATGGGCCAACCCTCGTAGTTCCAGGTTCACATAAGCTGAATCGTGTGCCAGACGCTGATGCTATGGAGCGTGCGGTGAAGATCGAGATGCCTCGTGGTTCGATCGCGATGTGGCATGGGGCGTTATGGCATGGGGCGGCGATTAGAACGGCCCCCGGGCCTCGTATTGCTGTCCATCACACTCATGTGCGTGGTTTCGGCCGCACGTTTGATAACTATCTTCACATCGATCAGGCGATCCTTACCCGTAATCCACCGGAGATTGCGACATTGTGCGGGCTCGACGATATCTTCATGAAGAATACCTCGGCCGGTCCAGATTTCGAGGGTTACCTCGGGTGAATCATGCAGGGTATCCAGGACTGAACAGATGACGAATGATAAGTCCATACAGATGCAGTACGTCCGACTGAATAAAGACGGAGCCGTCGCGACGATTACGATAGATAGACCCGCTGTCATGAATGCAATCAGCCGCCGAGTATATGCGGAACTGGATGATGCGTTCTCTAGTGCTGAAGTTGACACGGATGTTCGGGTCGTCATCGTCGCTGGTATGGGAGACCATTTTGGTGCGGGGCACGATATTGGCAGCGATGACATGCGATCTGAACTTGACGAATACCCACGTGACTTCTCCGCTCTCGGTCGTGTCCGGGAAATGGATCGTGGTGTCTACTTCCATCTACATGATCGCTGGCGGAATCTAGGTAAGCCGACTATCGCGATGGTACGCGGTTACTGCATCATGGGCTCCTGGATGATGGCTTCCGTCTGCGATCTCATCATGGCTTCCGATACGGCACGTTTCGCAGATCGGTCTGTGCGCTGGGGCAGCGCACATCACGAATATGCGACCCAATTCTGGGAAATAGGTATCCGCAAGGCTAAAGAGCACTTGTGGACAGGCGACTTCCTGACAGCCGAGGAGGCGCATCGATTAGGCATGATCAACCATGTGGTACCTGACGATAAGTTGGAGGCGGGTACGCGATGGATGGCAAGGCGTATTGCCCGGAATTCCGAGTATGCGCTGCGAGTCTCGAAGATGTCGATCAATCAGGCAGCAGATATCATGGGCCAGACGGCAGCGGTGCGCGCATCGGGTAACTTCTGGGTGATGAGTATTGGTTAAACCGAGGCGGCGCGAGGCGACATCAACGATCGGGTAGACTGGTCGAAGTCGAGTAACGAGCGCTTTGATGATCAGGAAGAACGACCCTGGTAATACTTCGCTAAAGTGAAGCCCTAGACCGCAGTGGTTGTGTTGACGGGTGAACGATGAAAATTAATCGACTCAGATAGATGGCTATCTGATTTCAGGCCGAAACGTTTCCCCAAAGTCTATCTGCCTATTGGCATTGCCGCGTCAGCATCCTCCCGCCAGGCACGAAGCTCGGCAAGCAGTGCACTTACCATCTCGGGTTCTTGGTTAACAAGATCGGTTTGTTCGCCTGGGTCATCTTGCAGGTTGAATAACTGAGTGGTTCCATTCTCGAAATATTCGATGAGCTTGTAGTGCCCTGACCGGATGGCACCACCTGGGCTCTGTTGGCCGTGATTGGAATAGTGTGGGAAGTGCCAGAACAGAGATCTCGCTTGCAGTGATTGACCTTTAACTGCATCGGCAAAACTGACGCCATCGACATGCTGGTCGGGCAGTAGGGAAAGACCTGCCATCTCCAACAGTGTGGGATAGAAATCAGGGCTGTTTACCGGCAGGTTACTGACTAGACCTTTCTTTCCTTGCCCTGGCCAATGTACTATCAGGGGAACACGAATCCCTCCTTCATAGAGCCAACCTTTGGCACCACGCAGTGGGAGGTTTGAGGTAGCGCCGTGCAAACCGGCGGCATACATGGTGCGCTTGTTGTCAAAACTTTTGATCAGGGTGGGATCCTTCGTTGCCGGGACACTCTTACCCCCTTTTCCGTTGGCAAGGCCGCCGTTGTCCGAGTAGAAAATGACGATGGTGTTGTCAGCGTTGTCATTCGCCTCAAGTGCCTGCAAGATTTGTCCAAGACTCTCATCAACGCTTTCGACCATGGCAGCAAATTCGACGTTGTCCTGATGTTGTTTGACCTGGACCGTGCGATTGGGTAAATACCCACGGCCGATGTGCGTTGGCTGCTGTATCAAAGTATCGAGTTGCACGCGTGTCAGTGGCTCAGGATCATCTGGATTACCTTCAAGGATGTAGGCAGGACCAGTTTTCTGGGGTTGTGCCGCAAGCTTCTGTTGGTATTTCGCAACGAGATCTGAGCGACCCTGAATGGGGTCATGTACAGCAAAGTGCGACATATAAAGAAAGTAGGGTTGCGCTGATGATTCACCGATAAAATTCAAAGCGAATTCTGTCAGCCGGTCAGTCAGATACTCGTCTTCACGACCTTTGATCGACAGGCCTTCCATCTCGTAGGGCGGGTGATAGCCACCCTTTGGACAACACCTGCTGCCCATCGGTACCTGGAAGTCGAACCCCTGGTTCGTCGGGCCGTATTCGCCTTCACCCAGATGCCATTTTCCGATGATAGCGGTGCGGTAGCCGTTTGCTTTGAACGCCTCGGCAATAGTGATTTCATCGAGTGCCAAAGCTGCGGCTTTGGGCGCCGTAATGATCGCATCAGCGTCGCGTGAACGACGTCCTGGTAACCAATCCGTGAGCTGCAATCTTGCAGGGTACTTTCCAGTCATCAGACTTGCCCGGGTCGGCGAACAGACATGGCTTGCCGCATAGGCGTCGGTGAAGCGCACACCTTTTGCGGCGAGGTCATCAATGTTAGGCGTCTCATAGAAATCGCTGCCATACACACCGAGGTCGCTCCACCCCATATCATCAACAAAAAAAAGAATGACGTTTGGATGTTTTGTCGGGCTGGAATCGGCTGCGGCGATTGACGTCCATAACAGAGCAAAGATCACCAGGGTAAACCGCAATGTCATGTTGTAATTCCTGATCGCTGAAAAGATTGCCAACGATATCACAGTGCATCTTGTAAGCTAATGGAATGATCGTTTGGTACATCCCTCTATCCTTACCAGCGGAACTGGGAACGTTATTTGTCTTCAGTAGTTATAATCGATCTTTACATCACGGAGAAGAATCTAAATGTTTGAGTCGAGCGCAAAGCCCATCTGTGCGCTGTTGTTGGCTTTTTTTGCATCGCCTTGTTTAGCTGAAGGGGGTACGCCTCCGAATATCGTCTTTATTCTTGCCGACGATCTGGGCTACGGCGAAGTTGGTTTTAATGGCCAAACCCTTATCAAGACACCAAATCTTGATGATATGGCCAAACAGGGTGTCGTGTTCTCCAGTTTTTATGCTGGTGCGCCTGTCTGTGCTCCATCAAGGGCCGCCTTTCTCTATGGTCAGCATACTGGTCACGTACCGATACGGGGCAATCCTCGGTGGACGGTGTCTGGAAAGCCGCCGACAATGAAGTCGGATGATGTGGTGATTTCCAAAGAATTGAAACGCGCGGGTTATGCGACAGGAATCTTTGGCAAGTGGGGAATGAATGAGGTTTTTGAGAACCAGGAAACCGGAGATGGTCCTGGGCACCCAATGCGACAGGGCTTTGATGAATTCGTCGGTTTTAATACGCATGTTGAGGCCCATTTTCATTGGCCGGGCTTTTATTGGGATAGATACAGGAAGGTCGAGCTGGCTGGAGGTGATCGTCAGAAAAACTTTGCGCAGAAACTTCGCTATGCAGACGATGTCTTTCATGAGGCGGCCCTAGACTTCATTGATCGAAAAGCAAAAGCAAGTGACGCACCTTTCTTCCTCTATATGAATTACACCGCCCCACACTTGGGTCATACCGCACCGGAGTCAAGCGTCGCTCCATACAGTGATATGGGCTGGCCGCTGAATCCGGATGCCAGTAAATCGACGCATTATGAGATGGATGAAGCGACCCTGGCTGCATACGCGGGGATGATCTCGCACCTGGACAGGCAGGTTGGCGAGATTCTCGCCAGCCTGGAAGAAAAAGGCATAGCAGACAATACACTGGTCTTTTTCACCAGCGACAATGGTGCTGCGATAGCAAAAACAGTCCCAGACTTTGCGATGTTTAACTCCAATAATCCTTTTCGTGGCGGCAAGGGAAACGTGACAGAGGGTGGCCTTCGCATGCCGACGGTCGCGCTCTGGCCAAAGGTCATCAGAGCCGGCAGTACGATCACCACGCCGTTAGCATTCTGGGACCTCCTGCCCACCGTTTGTGACATCGCGGGTATCCGACCGCAGGCTGCGACCGATGGCATCAGTTTCTATCCGGCGCTTCTCGGCAATATGGATGCCCAAGAAGAGCACCCTTATCTATACTGGGAATACAACGAGTGGTATGGGCCTTTTCAGGTGGTGCGAAAGGGTGAGTGGAAGGGTATTCGCTCTTGGGATGATGGAGCCAACGATTTTTCTGCGATGAAGCTTTATCACCTACCAACAGATCTTCGCGAAGAGAAGGACGTTTCCCGGCAGCATCCTGTGGTTACAGCAGATGTACTAAGAGTTATGCTTGAGGCCCGCAGTGATCACCCTGAATGGACCTTGATGCGGCGCATGCCAAAAATGTAACGTAAAGGATAAACCTGATGGCACAACAACTAGCTGCGTTGTTTCTTACGGTTTGCATTGCGATACCCGCAGCCATAGGGAAGCCCAATATCCTTTTCATTCTTGCTGACGATCTTGGGGTGATGGACGTTGGCTTTATGGGTGATCAGCGTTACGATACGCCGAACCTTGATCGCCTGGCTACCGAGGGAATTGTATTTACCGAGGCCTATGCGCCGGCATCGAATTGCGCGCCAAGTCGCGCCGCCATCCTGAGCGGAAAGGCCGCACCACGCACCGGCGTTTACACGGTAAACAGTTCTGAAAGAGGCAGGACGAAAGATCGAAAACTGATTCCGACCCCCAATACGCTCTATCTTTCGGACGACATAGTGACAATCGCAGATGTCCTGAAAGCAGAGGGTTATACCACCGGCCATATAGGGAAATGGCATGTCAGCGAGGATCCGAAGCAGCAGGGTATTGGTGTCAATATTGCGGGTACAGCCCTCGGGTATTCGAAGAGCTACTTTAGTCCCTATAAGAATCCCGCGCTGAAGGATGGCCCGACAGGCGAGTATCTGACGGATCGTCTGACTGACGAGGCTATCAGTTTCATTGATTTACGCAAGTCAGCTCCATTCTTCCTTTATTTGCCATACTACACCGTCCACACACCCCTTCAGGCAAGGGAGGATCTTTTGGTCCGGTATGAGGGGCGGGAAGATCTGAACCCGACTTATGCTGCGATGGTGGCGGCGCTAGATAAAAACGTCGGTCGTTTGCTGCGATATCTGGAGCAAAGTGGGCTGTCAGAAAACACCTTGGTGGTTTTTTCATCGGACAATGGTGGTGTGACTAAATTCAGTTCTCAGGATCCTTACCGCTCGGGAAAAGGTTCTTACTACGAAGGGGGCATCCGCGTGCCGTTGACCATACGTTGGCCGGGGACGATAGACCCCGGTTCACAATCCAGTATCCCTGTGACTGGTCTGGACCTCTATCCTACCTTTATAGAGGCCGCTGGCGGGCCCGCTCTGCTTCACCGTTCAACCGACAATGCAACTGATGGTGTTAGTCTTATGCCACTTATTACCGGATCTGGTGACATACCTGAACGTGCACTCTTCTGGCATTTTCCGATATACCTGGATAGCAAAGGTACCGCTGATGCCCGTGACCCACTGTTCCGCACGCGCCCCGGTTCTGTGATGCGCCTGGGTGACTGGAAACTGCATGAGTTTTTTGAAGATGGAGGGCTTGAGCTGTTTAACCTCAATGATGATGTCGGTGAAAGGCACAATCTGGTCGACAAACACCCAGATAAGCTCACGGAGTTGCACGACATGCTTATTGTCTGGAGAAAGGAGATTGGGGCGCCCGTGCCTGCCAAGTTAAATCCGGAATATCGCGCCCCCTGATAGTAACGTTAGCTTGTTGTGCACTAATATGTTCCTGTATTAGCGAATCATAGCTTCAACGCGAGGCTCCCTGTGTTTTTTTCTTTCAGTTCTTGCCACACCCTTCGGCCACTATAGAACTGCGAGCTGTCGTAGAGCCATGGATAGCGACCATTCCTGTCGTAACCACGCTCCAGTGCGATTTGGTTCAATGTGCCAATGTCATCGATACCACACCACAGAATTCCGTTCTGGCAGTAGGAAGTGTCAACGAAATACCGGCGGTAGTCTCCGCCACCGGGCTTTGGCCGTCTCGCATGTAATAGAGCCGAGTGCACAATGACGATGGAGCCAGGTGCGAGGGTATTAACGGTGATCGATCCTGGCAGATCTGCATACTCGAACATGTAAAGAGCGCGTCTTTCCATTATTTGCTTGTGTGAACCCGGGAGTAGCAGCAGATCACCGATTTCGCCATTCAGTCCATCGAGGTACATGAAGACGTGAACCATAAGGTGCGAACGGTTCGTCTGTGGCAATTGTTCATAGTCGTGATGCCATGGCTCGCCCTTTTCTCCTTCAGCATGCCAGCGTGCGTGGATGTGGTGGTGGGTAAACCGGGTGCCCCCCATGAGTTGAGAAACACGCTCGATGATCCCCTGTTCCGAGGTCAAAAACCCCAGTTCGGGATAGTTCATCAATATTTCATGATGATCGTTGGGTTTGAGGCCATTGTTGATCATTCGATCTATGTCATCCTTGATGCGGCGAGCATGTTTCTGGTCTAAGTAGCTTTCCAGAATAAGATACCCATCCATATCGAACGTATCGAGCTGTTGCTGTGAGAGGTGATTTTCCATGGGCTACATTTTACAAGGTTTTTTCTCAGATAGGGGGCAGACCTAGTGCCAGAACGAAAACAGGGATGGATCCATGAAACTAGGCGGGAAAAAAGTTCTTATGGTCTTGTTGTCGCACGGAGCCTTGGGTGTTAACACATTCTGTTTGCGTCATATCAGCGAGTAGTGTTGTGTCGTTGGGAAGGTTTGCGATGAATCGGGTGGCTTCAGAGTCATCGATCTCTCCAAGGCGCCCAATCACGATACCAAACTCAGGTTCGTTGCTGCGGCCGAATACTATCGAATAGGTTTCGATGGTGGCAAAGCTCTGAGGGGTTTCGGTAAAGGGAGAGGATTGCAGGTTATCGATCTCCGCCTGGTAGGTATCGGGTTCTTTGCGAGCCTAATCGCCCGTCGTGGTTTTGGTCGAATAGATTCCGGACGAATATTTGTCCAGGAAGCCGCCCTTAGCGTTGACCAGTCCTTAGCTTGAAAGTTAGGCCCTCAGTTTGTCCGCCATCGTCGAGGTCGAATTCATGACATAGTTGTTACCGGAGCCACCGTGAAACGGCAACCCGCTGGTCACGGTCAAAGGACGAGGGTCATCCGGTGCGATCATCAGTTCTCCACACGCGATCTCTGCGGCCCTAGGAAAGCAGCTGTATTGATCAATATCCTCAATGTCGTCTATGGTGATACCTGCAATCGCAACTGCATCCCGTCCGAACAGATTGATGGGGGTGATGAAAAGTAATTGATGCGACTGGTCAGTGCCCAGATTTTTGGTACGTAGGTCGGTTAACAGTCGCACCGTTGTTAAAGACGCACAACGGTCGTTTCTGGGTATGGATTCAGTTGGAAGGCGTATACTAGTTGTTGTGCCTAACGGGCAGTGTATCCACCATCTACGGGCAGTGTCACGCCTGTAATAAAGCTGGCGTCATCGCTGGCCAGAAAAGCGGCGGCGGCGGCGATTTCCTCGGGTAAACCAAGTCTTCCTATGGGGTGTAGGGCTTCTAAGAATTCGAGACTTTCCGGTATGCCACGTATATTTTCGGTCATTGCCGTTTCGATATAACCGGGTGCAATGGCGTTAACCCGTACGCCGTGTTTGCCGAACATGACGGCATACTGACGGGTAAGGCCTACCACGCCATGTTTCGCTGCCACATAGGACCCTGGGCCAGGGCCGATTTCCGCCATAGACTTCGTCGCGGCTGGTCCAACAACACCAATGAGCCCGGCTATTGACGAGGTATTAATTATTGCACCACCGCCATGTTCCGCCATGTAGACGGCTCCGTGGTGTAATCCATAATAGACACCTGAAAGGTTGATGGATATGGTCTTGTGCCAGTCAGTACCCCCGCCAATACCTGCATTGTTGAATATCACATCCAGCCCGCCAAATGCTGTCGCGGTATCCTGTATGGCAGACTTCACAGCATCTTCGTTGGCAACATCGAGGGTAAGCGCTTCAGCTTTTCCTCCCTGCTGAATGATGATATTAGCCGTATTCTGCGCAGCAGCGCTGTCTAGGTCTGCGCACATGATGGCAGCTCCATTGGTGGCTATCCTGATAGCTGACTCTCGTCCGATGCCATTACCGGCACCAGTGATAAGTGCCGATTTGCTAGATAGATCGTTCATGGTTCTTCCCTTGGTAATTCGTAATGTTCTATCAGGCTTCTAACCAGACAGCACCTAACGATGTTATGAAAATAAGAATTATATAGAGTATTTTCGCTTGCTGGTGGATGTCGAAATTCTCATTCCTTTTACGAACAGGAACCATGAGATCGCTAATTAGGACGACGTTGTCGTTGTTCATTGGACTATCGGGCCCACTTCAGTACGACTGGATCAAGGTTCGATGCTAACCCAATCAGCTCAGCCCTTGTCTCGGGATGCAGTGGTGTCAGGGGGTGACGAACCGCATCGCTGGCGATGACGCCACCCTCTTTCATTACAGCCTTGCAGGCGCGTAGACCGCATTGACGATTCTCAAAGTTGATGATTGGCAGAATTCTATTGTACTGTGCGCTTGCGCTATCGATATTCCCTTCACGATGACTCTCTAGAACGGGCTTGATCAGGTCCGGTAGTAGTGCACTCGGCATGGTGCCGGTGGCACCAGCATTCAGGTCCGCGAGTAACGTGATCGATTCTTCGCCGTCGAATGGACCTACGATGGCATCGCCGCCTGCTTGGATCAGACTGCGCAGTTTTGCAGCGGTCATCGGCATCTCGATCTTGAAGTACCTGACTAGGGGAACTTCGTTCGCGAGGCGAACGAGCATGGGTACTGACAGCTCGACACCACTCAGTGGCGCATCCTGAATCATTACCGGGATACCTCCGGACTCTGCGACGGCGGAGAAATGTTCGATCACTTGCGTTTCCCCGGCGCGCAGGTTGGCGCCATGGTAAGGTGGCATGAGCATAATCATGGCTGCGCCGCTCAGGCCCGCGCGTCGAGCGCGTTCGGCTGCAATCTGCGTCGAGAAGTGACTGCAGGTGACGATCGTAGGGACGCGGCCTGCGATATGTGTGAGGCAAAGATTCAGCAGGACATCGCGTTCCTCGTCTGTCAGCAAGAACTGTTCCGAATAGTTCGCGAGGATACAGATACCATCCACGCCCTGATCGATCATGCAATCTAGTACACGCTTCTGACTCACTAGGTCTAGCGCGCCTGTGTCATCGAAGGGCGTCGGCGCGATAGGAAAAACACCTCTAAAGGGTTCGGTCATTTTACCTCCGTGGGATATAGCTCCTCAAAAAGAGCCTGTGCTTCTTTAACCGTCTGTGATTCCACGGGTGGGGCAGGAGCGCGCACAGTTGCGGAATCGATAATCCCGCGATGTTGCAGAAGCGTTTTGTGGACGTAGTAGTAGATACCATCGGTCTGCCCCCATAGACGGGTTACGGGAACCAGCATACGGTTGAATAGTGCCATGGCACCGGCATCATCTCCAGCCTGGTAGAGCTCCCATATCTTCACGAAGGTTTCCGGCTGGCTGCAGAACGGCATGGTGCCAACTGAACCGCGACGCAGTTCTTCAACGAAATAGCCGCCACCTGCACCGCCGAAAATGGTGAGGTGATCGCCTAGCGCTTGCTTCATTTCTATGATCTTGGCGGTGATCGGCAGGCTCTCTACCTTGATGTAGCGCACCCGCTCGCAGCTATCCGCCACCTCTTGTGCGGTAGCTGCACTGACCGGGCCTGTCGGATGATCCTGCATGATGATTGGAATCGACACGGCGGCCGAAATGGCCTGGTAGTAAGCAACCACCTCACCTTGGGTTGCCGGCATGAAGGAAGGTGGTAGGATCATAAGTGCGTCTGCGCCTAGTTCCTGCGCTCGGCGGCTGTAATGGATGGCGAGCTCAGTACCCGGTGCACCGGTGTTTATGACAACTGGCACGCGGCCGTTAACCTGATCGACGACGATGGAGGTTATCTGATCACGTTCTGCTTCGGAGAGTTTGAACACCTCACTGGCGAGTGCAATACCGACTCCATGGACGCCTGCATTCAAGTTGAATTCTACCAGTCGCCGGAGGCTCTCCTCATCGATCGCTTCATTTGGAGTAAAGGGTGTTACTAGAATAGGTACAACGCCATGTATGTTTTCCATGGATTTTATCCTTATTGTGTTCCAGGCTTGAGCATAGAGTTTTTAGAGTCGGGGGCTAATCCGTTTTGCTTTAGCCTCATCCCACCACCAGGCATCTGGAAAACCAGTCCTAAATCTGGGTTCGATCTCAGGCTGACCAAACTTATCCCAATACACGGCATTTGGCCCCGAGAGTGCGTTAATCGGGATGTAATAGAAGTTCCATAGCAATACACGGTCCAGGGCATGGGTAGCCGTTATCAAATCGTCCATTGATTTTGCTCCAAGGACTTTTTTTACCAACGCATCGACTGCAGGATGGTTAATTCCTGGAGCGTTGGTCAATGCGAACGCGGAGCCAGCAGAATGTAGCCGGCCGTGTATGCCAGACTCTGGAGAGATGGCAGCCCCAAAGCGGCCAAAGGTCACGTCGAATTCCCCCTTACGCATCAGGTTCACGAACTGCGCGGTCTCCACCATGCGGATTGTCGACTCGATACCTATTTGTTTCAGGTAGTTTGTGTATGGCAGGATCAAACGCCGTTCGGTTGGGTTACGCACAACGAACCGTAGCGTAAACTTTTCTCCATCGGCATTTCTGAGGGCACCATTCTCGTATTGCCACCCAGCTTGGTGAAATAGTTCCATTGCGTTGAGTTTAGCATTGCGGTTATATCCAGCCCCGCTTGATTTTGGTGGATTAAAAGTCTCGTTAAACAATTCTGTTGGCAATATTGTACGAAATGGTTCGAGTAGTTTTTGCTCGGCCTCGGTTGGTGTGCTGGACGACGCAAGATGGGAGCCAAAGAAGTAGCTTGTCGGGCGCTGATACACATCGTGATGCAGGACACGATTCACCCAGTCATAGTCGAACATCATGGTAAGGGCCTTGCGAACTTGGCGGTTAGCAAGTTTGGCCTGTCTTGTATTGAGGGCGATAGCGCGATCAAAACCGACATAAGATAGGCGATTGTGGCGTCGCAGGACAAGCCACCCTTTGTCCCTGGCGGGAATGTTATAACCGTCCGCCCAGTATCGGGCCTCTGTTTCTGCATAGAAGTCGAGCAGTCCTTTTCGTAGTGCTTCGCGCAGAACAGTCGCGTCGCGATAGACCTCGTATCGCACGTAGTCGAAATTGTGTCGGCCGCGGTGGATGCCGAGGTCACGACCCCAGTAGTCAGGAACTCGTTCGTATACGATAAATCCTCCAGGCTTGAACTCAGCGATGCGGTACGGTCCGCTGCCAATAGGTGGTTCGAGCGTTGTTTTGGTCATATCACGCTTACGCCAGTAGTGCTCAGGAAAGATGGGCCATTTACCCATTACCATCACCTGGTTTGGTCCTAGGCCGGTGACGTTGCGAAATCGGAATTTAATCTCCCGCTCGCCCAATATCTCGATATGCTCGATAAATCGGAATGCTTGTCGGACGCCGCCAATGCCGTCTCGTTCGATCCATTCGAAGGTGAACTTCACGTCACTCGCGGTCACCGGTACGCCATCATGCCAACGCGCCTCGGGACGAAGACGAAATATTGCCCAGGTATAGTCAGGTGCGACTGCAACATGTTTGACCAGGTTGCCATAAAAGCTGCCGGGTTCGTCGTCGGAGGGCCAGAAGAGCGAGTCATAAAGCATCGTAAGCTCTATCACATGCAGGCCCGGTGGCCTGAGGCCCTTAGGTATGATTGGGGTGAAGCTGTTGAAACTGGTTGCAGTGGCAAGTCTGAGCGTCCCGCCCTTGGGAGCATCTGGATTCACGTAGTCGAAGTGATCAAAGTTTTCGGGGTACTTGAATTTGCCAAAGTCCGACACGCCGTGTTTAAAATGGGGTTCTTCGGTAGCAATCGCAGCGCTAGCCATTAAAGCGATCAGCTTGATGCAGATGGTAGCTAAAAAGCGGTCGTAGACCATCGTGCTATCCAGCTTAATAGTATGCCCTTGATCGCCATTGCTGTGGCAATCGGTTCATCCAGCATCAGATGGTGATGTGTTTCCGGTATCCTGAAATGCGGCACGACACCTCGAGTCACCTCCTCGGTGTATTCCGCAGCCTCGGCCGAATAGTCAAGACTCTGTCCTGCCATGACAAAAGCGACGGGACAGTCAAGATTCTGCAGTTTTTCTGATTCGGTAACATCGCCAACGTTTAGGTTGCTGTACATGCCTGGATCGAATTTCCAGGTCCAGCCTCCTTCCACTTCACGCAGTGAGTGTTCTGCTAGATAGCTAATCAAATATGGATGCGTGCAGTGTTGTTCAGGGAGCAGACGAAAGCGCGCTAGCGCCGAAGCCCGGTCCTCATAAATCCGTGTTGGTCGAACCGGGCTGCCCGCTGCTTTCTTTGCGTACTCAGCCATTGAGTCAGGCTTCCCAGGCCGGGATACAGTGTAGTCCGCCAGTATGATACCTCCGAGATTCGCGCCATATCGATGGCCAGCTTCCAGGGCAACTAGGCCGCCAAAACTGTGTCCCACTACAGAAGGCCGACCACTAATACCTGCGGCTCTTGCTACTGACACCACCTCTTTTCCGAATACTTGGCTGGAATATTGATCTCGCCAACCGCTGCTGCCAGAACCTGATAGATCGAATGCGACCACATGGAACTGATCACAGAGTAAAGGTGCGATCATGCGCCACCATTCCAGATGGGCATTGCTACCATGTATCAGTACGATACCTGGATTACCCTGATCGCCCCAGGAAACAAAATTTATGGTACAACCCTCAACCTCAGTTTGCCCTGAGTCACAGGGTTTTTTGAGTGCATTGGCAAACCATTCGGGATATTCTTTTTCAGACATGTTCAGCGAACCTGCGGAAGCCTTTTTCAAAGCAGCGTAGTCTACTTAGCATGGTCTGCCGAGGTCAAAAGGATTGTCAAAACGGTCCACGACTTCATTATAATGCATGGCAAGTAACAGTCAGTCTCTGTTAAGGCCTGATAATGGACGCTTTGTTGGGAGATTAGCATGCCTAGAAAATACGACCTGATAATCCGTGATGGAACCATCGTTGATGGTACTGGTAGTGAACCTATTACAGGTGATGTGGCTATTGACGATGGCGTGATTACTGCGGTCGGCGATGTCGAAGGACAGGGTTGCGAAGAGATCGATGCCACTGACCGGGTGATAACGCCCGGTTTCTTTGACCTGCACACGCACCTCGACGCTCAGATTGGGTGGGATCCGTTGATGACACCCATCACGTGGCATGGCATCACGACTGCTCTGCTTGGTAACTGCGGTGTCACGTTCGCCCCCTGCAGGCCGGAGGACCGCGAGTACCTGGCAGCGACCATGGAGACAGTAGAGGATATTCCCCGTGAAGCCATTCTCGAGGGTCTTCCATGGGACTGGGAAGACTTTGGCGGTTACCTAGACTCGATTGAGCGTCTTGGGCCGGTGATTAATGTCGCGGGACTTGTCGGGCATAGTGCGATTCGACAGTTTGTTATGGGCGAGCGCAGCGGAGAAGCTAGCACTACCTCCGACGAGTTGGCCGAGATCGTTCGCATTGCAGGCGAGTCCGTTGCTCAAGGTGCCATGGGATTCTCAACCAACCGTTTCGAGTGGCACGTTGGCCCTGATGGAAATGCGATTCCTGGCACATTTGCCAGTTGCAAGGAGTTGACTGCCGTGGCTACCGAGGTCGCTTTACGTGGTGGTCTGATGCAATTCGTTCTGCATCCGCCGAATCTGGCCCAGGATTTGGATATTGTGGAAGCAGCGGCTGAGGCTGGTGGTGG
>MDTE01071699.1_pt1 | contig 29497 bp, 20 predicted proteins | sample 811231 | NCBI WGS metagenome assembly MDTE01 (sample SAMN05326651, study PRJNA326480) | marine metagenome | isolation source: seawater | place: Indian Ocean: Red Sea | collected 2010 | reverse complement strand
GACGGACGACCGAGTGGCGGACCGAGGCGGGTGACGCGGACGATGGGGACGCGATCGAGCGCGTCGTCGAGGTCGAGGACGGTGACGAGCGGAAGGAAAGCGTCGGTGGGAAGCGAATCGGAGGATGTGGGCGCGAGCGCGAGCGTCGTGAGAGGGTCGAGGGCGCGAACGGCGCTGTGGGTGTCGTGCGCGGTGCGCGCGGCGCAGGCGCTGAGCGGGGCGCCGTTCACGTGGTTTGGGAAAAACGCGGCGCAGTTTTACTTTGCGTCGGACGATGGGACGCGGCCGTTCTTTTCTATGTCGATGTGGTGCGCGGTGATACACGTGCGAACGGTGCTCGAGACGTTGATCGTGCTCAGACACGGGGAGGAACGCGTAGAGGAGAGATGGGTGTGCGGGTTGGCGATGGGCAATTATTTACAGGCTGGGCTGCTCATGTTCGAGGGCGCGCAAGGCCGCGGGGTAGGCAGGCACAACATCACCTTAGACTCATTCGTGCGAAGTTTTGCACTCTCCACCTGCTTCGTGCTCATGTACATGTACAGTAGCGTCTCGGCGCAGGGCGTGGCGACGCCAGTTAGGAAATGGTACAAACCCGCGTGCACGGCGCACGCCGTCATGCTCATCAACTGGGTGATGCTGACACTGTACGCGCTCTCCTTTGCGTACGCGGATCCTGTCGAACTGTACTACTTTAAGATTGGCTCAAAGTTGGAGTACGCCATCGTCAACTATCTCGCCGTGGGCATCTGGTCGTGCGTCTTCACCATGAACATCGCCATGTCGTCGTTTCCTCCCGTGTTGCAGAAAAGGTATTGTCTACTCCACCTCTTCATCGAATGTCTGTGCGTCGTGGTCATCGTTTTTCAAGAGAATGCGTACACATTTCTCAAGGACGGCACCGTGGACAGACAGTGGATGAATCATCTCACCGTGAAGTTTACGCTCAGTATCCCCTGGGTGTACGGTTATTTCGCGAAGGACGGCGTCTGAGTCACGGGGTCTAGAAACAAGAGAAAAATATGAACATCGCTGTTCAGAGCAAGCTGTAAGTTAAGAGTAGTACATATATTTCAACATCGACTTTGTACAAGCGTGATTCGTAATGCGCGTGGTTCGTAATGCGCCAAGTGGTGGTAAATGTTTCATCCCGTTTCTTCTACCGAAGAGTTCTCTTTCCCTTTCTTTCCTTTTCCAGCAATCTTCGATCGAATGAGTTTAGCCCCAGCGACACCTCGTCGAGACAAGCCCGCTTCAGCGCTCTCGCCGTCGATGAGCACTCCCGAGACTGTCGGATCGTCCGGAACTTCGTACATGGCGTCGGTTAGTAATCTTTCGAGCAGCGTCCTCAATCCTCGTGCGCCGGTTCCGCGTCGGATGGCAGCCTGAGCGATGCGAGATAGAGCGTCGTCCGTGTAGTTTAAATCGGCGCCGTGCATGTCGAGCAAACGCTGGTACTGCTTTCCCACGGCGTCGCGTGGCTTCGTTAAAATGTCGACCAGCTCCTTCTCGCCGAGCGCCGTCAGCGGGACGCAGACGGGAAATCTGCCGACAAATTCTGGAATGAGTCCGTAAGACACGATGTCACCGGTTTCAACTTCCTGCAACGCCTTTACGGCGGCTTCAAGGGCTTGTTTACTGTTCGGATCATCGCGAGAAATGACGGGCTTCCCGAAGCCGATTGAACTCTTCGACAAGCGGTTTTGTATGACGTTCTCCAGCCCAGTGAATGCACCGCCACATATGAACAGAATATTCGACGTGTCGAGCTGGACAAACTGCGAGTTTGGATTCTTGCGCCCACCTTTTTCCGGAACGTTGACCGTCGTACCCTCGACCATCTTCAGAAGCGCTTGCTGCACGCCTTCGCCTGACACGTCGCGCGTGATGCTGACGTTGTCGCTCTTTCGAGACAGCTTGTCAATCTCATCGATGTAAACGATTCCTCTTTGCGCGGCGTGCACGTCATAGTTGGCGTTTTGGAGAAGTTTGTGTAAAATAGACTCCACATCTTCGCCGACGTATCCGGCTTGCGTGAGCGTCGTGGAATCCGCGATGGCGAAGGGAACGTTCGCGAACCTCGCCAAGGTTTTCGCCAACAGCGTCTTCCCGGACCCCGTCGGTCCACAGAGTAAGATGTTCGACTTTTCCAGCGCGACGTCATCGTACGCTCCCTCCGTCACCGACGCATTCAATTCGCCGAACGATTCCTCCTCGTCGCTCGCCTCTCGAGCCCGACGCCTCTCGCTCTCCGCGCCGATGCGTTTGTAATGATTATACACCGCCACTGACAGCACCTTTTTCGCGTGCGCCTGCCCGACGATGTATTCATCCAACACTCGCACCATCTCCTTCGGCGTCGGAAGCGCTTTCACGTCGAACGCGAACCCTCCCCTCGCGCCCGCGCCCGCGCCCGCCGCGCGCGTCCCCCCCGTGCTCGGCACATCCATCGGCGCGAACATCGCCGTCTCCGCCAACAATCCGTGCGCGGCGAACCCGAGGTGTTCCCTCGCCTCGGTCGTCGTTCCCGCCGTCGTCGTCGTCCCCCTCTTTTCCGTCTCACGCGTCGTCGTCGTCGTCGTCGTCGCCACCGCGCCCATTCGCCTCGTCAGCATCATCGTTCCGATTCGCGCGCGACCCGCGCGCGCGCTCGACGTTCCCGCGCGACGCATCTCCCCAATCCACGCGCGCGCGTTCGACCGAACGTCCGCACGACCGCACGACCCCGATCGTCGCGTCGCGCCACCGTGTGACGCGCGCGAATCGATCGATCGAATGATTGTGATGATGATTTTACAACCGTTAGACGCGACTTCACCGATTCTCGCGCGCACCACGACCGCGCGCGAATTCGACGCGTCCTAAAAATCACTCAAAAATCACTCGCCCGCCCCCCACGCTCCCAATCGCCGTATCGCGTCGGTTCCAACGGCCCCGACGGCCCACCGTGTTCGAGCGCATCCATCCCTCGCGCGGCGTGAAACGCGCGACGTCGCTCGGCGTGTTCGCGCGCGACGGTCTCGGCGTCCGTCTCGTCCGTCTCGTCGTTCTCGTCGCGCGCGGCGTCGGTCGTCGCGCGCGGTGGAGGAGGCGGGAGCGCGTCGACGTCGACGCGCGCGCGCGGACGAGGCGCGCGAGACGCGCCGCCGGGACCCGTCGACGACGCGAGCGCGCGAGAGGAGGCGGGAGAGGAGCGCGCGATCGCGTCGAGCGTCGACCGCGCGCGCGAGCGCGCGAGAGACGACGCGATGACGCGACGCATCGGCGCGGACGCGCGCGCGCGCGGATGGCGTCAGTCGTTGACCTCGCGGCGATCGACGACGGACGAGCGCGCGAGCGAACGCGGTCGATACACGAGGGCGAGATGAGCATCATGAGTTACAACGGCGCCGCCGTCATAGGTGCGCGACGACGCGAGAGCGACGGCGACGCGAGAGCGACGACGAGAGATGCGCGCGATTGGGCGTTTTTTTTGATTTCGCGGTCGTCTCGGGCGCGCGCGCGGTGACGAGGACGATGGGTGACTCGACGAAGGGGTGGAGAGGCGCGAATGAACGGTGCGTGTCGCGAGCGCGCGACTGACGACGCGCGAACGGTGATGCGACGACGCAGCGATGACGGGGAAGGATTGCGTGGCGATCGCGTCCGATCTCAGGTTGGGCATCAATCAAAACCAAACCGCGGCGGTGGATTACTCTAAATTGCACAAGATTCACGACAGATTGTACGTCGGACTCACGGGTTTGATCGCCGATCAGCTCACGCTGGTGCAAAAGCTTCGGTTCAAGCACGACATGTACGAGTTGAGGGAGAACAGGAAGATGTCGCCGAAGGTGTTTGGGAGCGTGGTGAGCGCGACGCTGTACGAGAAGCGATTTTCGCCGTATTACACCGAGCCGGTGATCGCTGGATTAGATAATGATGGGAAGCCGTACATCACGAGCATGGACCTGATCGGGGCGGACGCGTCGACGGATGATTTCGTCGTCTCCGGGGACAACGTGGAGTCGCTTTTCGGCGTGTGCGAGTCGTTTTACAGAAGAGATTTAGATCCGGAAAGCCTGTGCAACGTCATCTCGCACTGCTTGAACTCTGGCGTGAACCGCGATTGCTTGAGCGGTTGGGGTGGTACGGTGACGGTGATCACGAAGGACCAAGGGACGTTCACTCGGACGTTGAAGAACAGAATGGATTAGTCTGTCGAGTACCGAACGAGTTTTTTAGAATTGCTAGTGAAATATGAGCGAGACGCACGTCTGCCCGCTACTCTTGCGCGCGCGACATCATCTCTTCGAACTCGCGACACACTCTCATGTACGCGACGATGTCGAAGTCTCTCTGCGCGACGGTGTCGTCATCCGCCGACTCCGCCGCGGCGCCGCGGCGACGAAGTCTCTTCGATTGCCTCTCGCGCGTCAACAGCGCCGCCTGTCTCCGTCGACTCGCTCGCGCGCTCCGAGCGCGACTTCGAGAGCGCGTGAGCGCTTTGAGTTCATCCGCGAGTTCCTTCTTCTTCGAATCTAACTCGTCGGCGAGTCGCTTCGCGAGCGTTCTATTTTCAGTTTCGATTAAACGCAGCGCCGCGAGATCCACTCTCGACACGCCGCGCCCCGGACCTCGGGGTTTCGCGCAAGACGCTCGCATGCTATTCGATCGCGCTCTTTAGTGTCACCCCCGCCCTCGACGCCGGCTCGAACGACGCGCGATGGCGCGCGATTTCTTACTCTCACAAATATTGTTTGTTAAAGTGCAACCTTTTTGGCTTGGCACCCGACGCACCCGCACCGCACTTCATGGCGTCCTCGACGTCGACGTGCGCGCGCTCTAACGCCCTCGGACGTGTGGTCGAATCGCTCTCGCGCGCGCGTCGCTCACGTGCGCGTACCGTCGCGCCCACTCGACGCGCGCGCGCGAAGGCGAGCGGTTCGTCGACAATGCGGATGACGTCAGAACAAAAGTTTGCGTTCGATTTGCAAGGATACTGCGTCGTCCCCGGGGTGTTCACGGATGAAGAGGTGGAGATGATGAATGCCGCGATCGATGCGCGCGCGGACGAGATCATCGAGCGTAAGGGACGACTGCGTTTGGGCGGAAAGGCTGGGGACCCGCTCGCGGGCGACGGCGCGACGGGGAGAGAGGATTTGGGCGGAATGCTCTCGTGGGAAAACGGCGACGCCGAGGTTTTTCGATCCGTTCTCAACCACCCTACGTTGGTGCCGTATTATCACGCGCTCGTCGGCAAGGGTTATCGCATGGACCACCTGCCTTTGATGATTCAGCAAAGGACGGGGGCGGACGGTTTCGTGTTTCACGGAGGACGCATGAATCCTGACGGGAGTTGGTGTCAAGAGCTCGCCTACACGTGCGAGGGCGGTACGATGTACAATCAGCTCATCGGCGTGAGCGTCGCTCTCTCGGACACGGAGCCAGGCGACGGTGGATTTTGCATCCTTCCCGGTTCTCACAAGTCGAGCTTTCCTTGTCCGCAAAAAATTTTGGAATACAAGGATCACCACGACCTCGTGGTGAATCCGCGCTTGATCGCGGGTGATGTGTTAATTTTTTCCGAGGCGGCGACGCACGGCACGCTGGCCTGGACGGCGAAGCACACGCGTCGCGCGGTGCTGTATCGATTCGCGCCGCCGACGTCCGCGTACGGACGGTCCTACTATCCGACGTGGCCGCAAGGCACGGAAGAAGGAATGACCGACGCCCAAAAGGCTGTGTTGCAGCCTCCCCATCACGTGCGACTCGATCGCACCACGTTGACTGATTCCGGTACGGTGGCGGGAACGCAAACGCGCGATGATTTCAAAATGGATCACGACGCCAAAGTTTTTGGCAACAAGTACTTTTAGTGCCGATAATGTCCTCATCGCGCGTCGAGGTAGGCTATGTAAATGCAAAATTAGAGTCGAGTGATACGAAATTTAATCGTCAGTGCCTTTTACATGCGAGAGTCTACCAAGTACTATGCGCGGAAATATTACTTACGCGGAAAGCGTGGTGGTCGCGGTCCAGGAGGCACCCGGGGCGACGACAACCGGGGTCACCGCGGCGCTTTCAACGCACGCGAACTCCTTGTAGCACGCTTCCATGTCCGTCCACGGCGTCCAGACGACAGCCTCGGTCCAAGTCTTGCTCGACTTGATGTTGACGGTGCGCTTGCCGGTGGCGAGCGTGAGCGTCTCCGGAACGCCATAGTACACGCTATCGATCGGACCAGTGAACTTGACGTCACCGGAGACGGTGGACTCCGACTCAGCGAGGCGATCGAACGTCTTGCAGCCGTTCAAGCCACCGACCGCCGCCGCGTTGATGTCGGCGCTGAGGTACGTGTGGAAGGAACCGGTGAAATCAAACGCCTCGGAGCCGTTGTTTTCAACGACGAGCACCGCTTCGAGCGCACCACCCTTGAGCCTCACCGTTTCCGTAACCTTGAAATCCTTGTCCCACATCGCCTTGGTGTAATCGCTCGGCGTGAGTTCCATCGTCATGGACGGTTCGTCGCCGTCAGTCGTGGAGACGAGCGTCCAGTCGACGTTACGCGCGAAACCGTGCGTTTGAATGGCGCCCGGGCCGAATTGCGGCCAGCAGTGCGGTAAACCACCGGAGATCTATCGGTCGAAAGACGCGGACCGGTCAGTGCGAGCGCGCGGGGAAAGAAGAAGGACGCGCGCGTAAAAGAGCGTTTGCGCGCGAGAGCGAGGAGACGAACGCATCGGCGCGCGCACCGGCTTGCTCTTGTCGAACTTGGCGTCCGGTCGCACGTAGAGCACGTCATCACCACCCTTCGGCTTGAAGCTCGTGACGACACCACCGAACAGGTACACCGTGGCGGCGCTTCCGTCCGCAGCCTTGAGCTCGACCGTGTCGAGATCGCCGAGACCCTTCTGTTGCGTCGCGCTTCCGCCGGCGCGGACGATGGACGCGCGGCGCGCGAACGATCGGCGCGCGGTGAAGGGCGTGCGCGCGAGCGCGGCCGTCTTGGCGGTGGCAAATTGAGCGGACATCGGTGGTCGAGCGCGGTGTGTTATGAGGCGAGTGACGTAATCCGGTTTTCGTTATCCGAGACGACGAAGACGCGCTTTTCCGGGACGGCGTCTTCTACACTCGGTCTATGAGTCACAACGCGCTAATTGGGTGCTATGGATGTCTAAAGCGTCGATTGTTTAAAGCCCGGGAGGAAGTCCGGGAGGGGGGCGACCTCTCGGCGGGCGGTTCGGACGCGCCGACTGCGGACGACCGCTGGGCGGCGCCGCCGGAGGCGCGCCGCCGGGAGGCGCGGGAGGCGGTGGACGACCGCGACCGGGCGGTGCGCCGGGTGGAGGCGCGGGAGGAGGCGCGCGACCGCGCGCTGGGGGTGCGGAACGTCTCGGAGGTGCGCCTGATTGCTTAATGCCAGGAGGTAAACCGGGCGGAGCGCTCGGACGAGGCACAGAGGCGGGAATGACTGCTTCGACGGTGCCGCCGGCGGGCATGCGTCCGGCGGCCGTGTCTCTCGCCACTTCGCCGGGACGATTACGACACCAAAATTTGGTGGTGTTGTCCAACGAACCGCTCACCAGAATGTGCCCCGCCGGGTGCCACGCGAGACTAAGAATGGAGCCTTCGTGACCGCCCTTGATCTCGGCTTGCGGCGCCTCGCCCGCGCCCACGAGCCAATAGTTGATGGAACCGTCGAATGAGCCGGAGGTGAACATGGCCTCGTGCGTCGGGTGCCAGATGACCTCCGTGACATCCTTGCCGTGTCCGCGATACGTCCCAATTTCCTTTAACATTCGCAAATCCCAAACCTTCAACGTTTGATCCTTCGAGCCCGTGACGAGCCAGTTTCCATTCTTGTTCCACTTTGAGCACGTGATTGAGTTCTTGTGCCCGTGTAACGTCGTCGCGCAGTGTCCACTCTTCGGATCCCACATCTTCACCACGCCGTCCTTACCCCCGGAAGCGACGAGTCCGAGGTACGGGTGCCACTCCGCCGTCTTCACGTCCCCTGTGTGTCCGCTAAGCGTATGCTCCGTCTCCGCGCGCGCAAAGTCCACGATCTTCACCGTCGCATCGTCGCTACCCGTCGCGAGTTTCAAATCCGATCGCGCGAACGAGATGGACGTCACCGGTTCCTTGTGTACCTGAAACGAGCGTAAATTGTTAAACGTCGTCTGAAAGTACTTGATGTTCCCTTCGTCATCCCCGGTGAGGAGCCAGTTATCGTTGTTACTGAACTCGGCGCATCTGATCGGCCCATTGTGCGCTTGCAAAATCGTCTCAAAGTTGAACGACATCCCGTTCCAAAGCGTAAACTCGCCGTTTTGCGAACACGTGAGAAGACGTCTCCCGTCCGGCATGAACGTCACCTTGTTCACGCTCGTTCTGATCTTGTTACTGCTCACGTGCACGAACTTGGTGGCGAACGACGTCGCCGGGAGGTGCGGGTACGCCACCGGCGGCATGAAATCCAACAGCGCGCCGGGCAACGGGCGCGGATGGGGGGAATTCCACGGATCCTTCGCGTACACGCGTTCCTCGACGTATCGCACCGTCGTCGCCGTGTAATCCACCGTGCGACGCTGCACGGCTTTACGGTCGGTACCGCCACCGTCGGCGTCCACGTACACGTACGTGCTCATGACGGGAACCGACGCCGAGTGACGATCCCGATCCCGGGATTGGGTTTACGAGAGAGGCGACATCGAGCGCGAGACGCGCGGGGGCGAACGCGGGCGAAGCGCTCGCGGGGCGGGGCGAGTGAGAGACAGTACGTGAATAATAACGTGATGTGAATAACGTGCTTCTAGGTTTGAATGGCTAGGTGTGTCGCGCTGACTGAATGAAGAGCTCATCGAGAGACGACGGCTTCTTCGTGGATGTACGACTTGGTGACGTACTCGACGATTCGGTTCAAAGCGATGACGTAAGCACGAGCGGAGGAGACCACGATATCGGTGTCCGCGCCGGTCGCGGTGAACGAGCGGACGGCGGTTTCACCGGTTTGCAAGTTGGTCTTGAAGACATCCGAGCCGAGCTTTTGTTCCGCACCCTCTCTCGGTTTGATGTTGATGGTGGTCTCAGCCAAGGAGTTGATGCCCTTGGTGACCGCCGTGACTCTGTACTCGGTCAAGACCACGTCCAAGCCAACCACCGCGTCGATGGCCTTGAAGGCGGCGTCGACCGGGCCCGTGCCGACGACGGCGGAGACGTGCGTCGTGCCGTCGGCGGATTGCATTCGCACCGTCGCCGTCGGCAAACCGGTGGTTCCGCACACGACTTGAACAGTCTCCAAAGACCACGCCGGATCTTGCACGGACTCACCATCACGAACGATCGCCAAAAGCTCGTCATCATTCACGCCACCGAGCTTGGTTTCAGCCACCAATTTGAAGCGGTTGAAAACGTCGTCGAGCTGCGCGCCCTCCAACGGAATGCCCAGTTGGTTCAACTTGGACGACAACGCGTGACGACCAGAGTGCTTACCCATGACCACACCGCAATCATCCTCACCGCGGAAGTAACCAATCTGTTCCGGAGCGATGATCTCATACGTGAGCTTGTTCTTCAACATGCCGTCTTGGTGAATGCCGGATTCGTGCGCGAAGGCGTTGGCACCGACGATGGCCTTGTGCGGCTGGATCGCCATGCCGCTGTACGTCTTCACCATCTGAGAGATGGGGTAAATGTGCACCGGGTTGATGCCCGTGTACGCGCCCATCAATCGCGACTGTCCGCGCATGTAAATAGACATGGCAACTTCTTCCAAGGACGCGTTACCGGCGCGCTCGCCGATACCATTAATGGTGCACTCCACTTGGCGCGCGCCGTTGGCGACGCCCGCTAAAGAGTTCGCCGTCGACAATCCTAAATCATTTTGACAGTGCGTCGAAATAACCGCACCCTCGATACCCTTCACGTTCGCCTTGATGCCCGCGATGAGCTGGCCGAACTCCTCCGGCAAGCAAATCCCAACCGTATCCGGAATGTTCAGCGTCGTCGCGCCCGCCTCCACCACGGCGCTCAAAATGCGATACAAAAATTCAGGATCGGATCTTCCCGCATCTTCCGGAGAAAACTCGATGTCTTCGCATCCCAGCGAGCGCGCATACTTGACGGCGTTCACCGCGATTTCCACAACCTCATCCGGGGTTTTTCGCAGCTTGCTCTCCATGTGAATGGGACTCGTCGCGATGAACGTGTGAATGCGCGGTCGAAGCGCGTGACGCACGCCCTCCCACGCCGCATCGATATCCTTCTTATTCGCTCTCGACAAACCACAAATCACCGGCACGTATCCGTCTTCGTACACCTCGTTGCCCACCTTTTTCGCGATGCCTCGCACCGCCTCCAAGTCGTCCGGGCTCGCGATCGGAAATCCAGCCTCGATGATGTCCACGCCGAGCTTGCTCAGCGACGTGGCGATATCAAGCTTCTCTTTACTCGTCAGCGTCGCCCCCGGCGACTGCTCCCCGTCCCGCAGCGTCGTGTCGAACACGCGCACGTAATTCGGGTCCGAGATAACCCCCGGCGTGTACGCCGGTCTCGGCGCGCGCGCCGACGCTTTCCCGCCGCCCTCGCCCGCGCGCGCGCGCACGCACCGCGAGTGACGATCCGCTCGATCGTTCGCGCGCGCGTCCGCGCCCGCACCGCCTCGAGACGAGACGCGCGTCGCGATCGCGTCGCGACGTCCCGCGCGCGCCACCCTCGCCGTCGTCGTCCCGCTCGTCGTCCCGTTCGCGGGCTTGCGTCCACCGACGGCGGGGACACCGCCGCGCATCGTCGCCGCGCGCATCGTTTTCGCGCGTCCTCTTCCCACCGACGACGTGTGCGGCGACGCGCGCGCGCGAACGCGTCGACGACCGCGACCGCGCCGCCGACCACCGCGCGGGCGGGGACGCTGTGGGTAAGGCTGGTGAGTCGTGATCGGTGGTTGTGTTCGGGAGTCGTGACTCGAGAATGTGTCCCTCGTGCGATGGGGACGCGATTGGATTCGAATCGCGCGGTCGTCAATCATCGTCGCGACCGCGCGCGACGGACGGCGCGCGGGCATGCGCGAAAACGAGGTGTTGAACGCGGTGGCGTTTCTCTCGCACGAGAGCGTGAAGAATTCGAGCGATGCGAGCGCGAAGCGTGGATTTTTGGAGGGGAAGGGATTGACGCGAGAAGAGATAGACGAGGCGTTTCGACGCGCGGGCGGTGGTGGTGGAGGCACGGAGACGTGGAACGGGAGCGGGCGCGCGGTGGCGACGCCTTCGTCGTCGTCGTCGGGCGTGGGTGTCGTCGGTGCCGTGGCGCGGTTGGCGGCGACTGTGGGCGCGGCGTATCTGGCGTATCCGAGCGCGCGGCGGTGGTTGGAGCTGGCGGCGAAACGGGCGAGAGAGAGGGACGCGAAGAGCGCGAGCGCGACCGAGAAGGATGCGGACGCGAGCGTCGTGACGCCGTCGACGCCGGTGATGCAGACGCCGACGATGTCGACGCCTGGAACGACGCCGATGGTGATGGGCGTGTCGCCGGAGATGGCTACGAAGATTGAGAATGCGGTGGAACGCGCGGCGGAGGCGGAGTCGCGAACGGAGGCGTTGCGGGAGGAGATCAAGAGTGAGATGACGACGACGTTGAAAGAGAGCATGAGCGATATGAGAAAGCTGTTGGAGACGCAGTTGCGAGAGGAGTTGGCGGAGATGAAACGCGCGCTGGCTCGCGAGCGGTCGACGCCTTCGCAGACGTCGTCGGTGATTCAGAGAGAGTGGCCGTTGAGGGCGAGTCCGCCGGGAAGCGAATCCGGAGAGAGCCCGGGGAGTCTCGTGTTCACGCCCGACCAAAACGCCGCTCGGAGCGAGGGCGAATTCACGCTGAACAACGCGTCGAATCAAGACGTGAGCAGTTCGGGCGAGGTGAATTTCTTTTCGGCTCGACAACCGCAGACTCGACCGAGCAGGCCTTTCGCCGATGCGAAGACGAACGATTTGACAGATCCCCCGCACCCTGGAAAGTTTATGGATATTCTCCAGATGATTGAGTCCGGGACGACGCCGCCGGGCATCAAGGACATCGACGACGCTCCACCCAACCCGGACATTACCATTCCGCGTTCTAGCTCCTCTCGACCGGGGAAGCCGTATCCAAAGGCGCCTCAAACAGCCGATGAGGACGAAGTCCCGATCAAGCGCATCAATCTCGACGATACTTCGGAGTCCCCGTGGAAACCTCCGCCCGCGCCCGAATTGTCCAGGGTCATGTCTTCGCAGACGTCGCAAACGGTTTCCTCCACCACCGGCGGAGGACCGACGTCGCCGCGTTCTCCCAGGCGAAGCGTGGACCATAGGGACGATAAAACAGAAGCAGCATCGATCGACGCCAAGTTGCAAATATAGATAGTCACGTTGTGTTTGAAGCACGTTGTTATGTTACAAAATAATCAATTTCCTACCACCAAGGGCACCAGCCGACGTAACTCACGCTGAGATTTTCCGCGCTCGTCGCCTCGGTGATCAAACGTTCGACTTGCATTTCGACAGAATCGGACATCATCGTGTCCGAGTGATGGAGATCACCATCTCTTCCAGTCAACTTAGCGCTCATGCGTTGCATGACACTCACGGCTCTTTCATTTAACGCATCGTTCTGGCCATCTTCGGTTCCGTACGCTTCCATGGCGTTGATGAGCTCAGTTCTTCGCAAAATTAAAGACGTCGGCACGGCTGTGTCGTTAATGCTCGAGCTCATCACGGCCATCGCGTGTGTGGCTTCAAGACCTATAACGGATGAACTCGACGGAACAGGTCCACTTGGCGTTTCGACGACTCCGACGCTCGGAGGTCGTGATTGACGCTGCGTCTTCCCGGGTGGCGGCGTCGTATCGTGATCCGTGCCGGCGCTCGGCGCACGACTGTCGTCGGGCGTCGGAGTGTCCGTCGACTGTGGTTCCATGGAAGAATTTGTCATGGAGTCATCCTCGGCAGCCGGCACGTTGTGCGTCAACAAACGCCAATTGATGAGGGGATCGTGGACGAACGCCTCGAGCATCGCCATGACGGAGTCCTTGTTATTCCTCAGCACGGTGACGACGCTCTCGCACGTGTTTCTGAAGTTACCCTCGATGCCGCTCACTCCCATCGCGTGCACGAGCATGCGTGTGAGACGGAACGGTACCTTTTCTGGGAACTTTTCACGATACATGGACGCCTCGAAACAGTCACCGAAATCGATGTGCAACACCTTTCCGCTGTATCGATCGACCATCAAATTCGATGGGTGTCGATCGCCGAGACCGAGCAAGTAACCGACCATCGACATTACCGCGAGTGATCGCGTGTATGCCGTTCTTCGCTCGAGCCATTGTTCGCTGCTGCGACTCTTCAGCCAAAGCACTCGAGTCAAGTCTCCACCCGAGGTGTTTTCGACCGCGTGTTGGAAGATTTCAACCTTGTTCACGAGGGGAAGATGATCGTAATCGGGCGTCATGGCGAGCATCATGCGATGCTCCAGATTGAGAGGGATTTTATGCGCGTCGCGGTACTCGCGAATCAACGCGTGCAGAGTGTCGCAATTCGGCACCCAGCCAATGAGCCCGCTGTTTGGCGAGAGTGGTACGACGGCGTAACGCGCGATGCCCAAATCCCGATGTGCCGTCGTCATGTTACTGTTGAGCAGAGTGTTTACCAAGCCAAACAGCTGCATGACACGTTCATCCTGACGCAAGTCTTCGTGGCCCTTGAGAAGATATCCGTAATCTTTACCATCGGAGCCGTGAATTTGGAGTCGTCTGGGTCGTTGTTTCGACGTGATGACGTGCATGGTCGGCGCAAATGCTCTGATTTTCGCCTGTTCCACTTGTCCAGGAATGTAGTTACCCGGGACGCAGAGCTCCAAATCGCGTGAGTTGAGCAAACGCGGGGACACGTACCTCAGCTCTAAAGTCGTCATCGTCGGAAGCTGTTTCGTGATTCGTTTGAAGACGTGATAGTACAAATCCCAGGCTTGATTCAGTTCCTCTTCGCGCTTACTCTTTTGATACTTTTGGCAGAGGTCATGCGCTTCCTGAAGTTCTCGACCATAGTTTTGCACGAATCCCATCTCTTGGAGCGTTTCGGCCCCTTGTCTCTCCAAGATATGGTGGAGCGGTGTCAAGATTGACATCATACCGTCGACGTTTTGTTCACCGAAGTAGAGCCTAGACGCTTCCTCCAACGCCTCGTGCCAGGCTTCGTGCCACACGATGGCGACGCGAATCAACTCGAGTGAAACAATCTGCGCCTGTTCCACGAGAAGAGCGCTGTGCAGACGCACGTTATCGAGAATGGCGTGCGCGGCAGCTTGTCGGGACGCGCTCTGGCTTTTGCACGCGACGAGCAGTGGGTACAAGACAGCTTGCGGGTGCTGTCGCCCGACACGAACGAGCAGCTGATAAATCAAGTCCCGCACGGGGAGGACTTGTGTGTGAATTCTCGCCACGATTTGAGGAATGACGGCGAGCCACGTGTCAATGTTCACGTGACCGAAACCTTCTATCAGCGCCGTTTCGACTTCGGGCGAACCACCATGGTTAAACCAAAGAGTCAAGAGGCGTAAAATGTCTTGCAGCGACCCGCCCTTCGCCCTTACTGACGATCCACTCAACGCGATTGAACGGAAAAATCCACTGATTGCCGGCGCGACGTGGCGCATCGCATCAGCACTCATGGTTCCGTCTTGTCGCTTGAAATGCTCCATCGCAGTAGCATTGAAAAGCGCCCAGTGGTGCCACGCCTTTGCCCACTGTTCATCGGCCGTCGTGGCTGTCCTAAAGGACATCAAGACGTCTGTGAGCGCTTCCTCATCCATACCTTCGGCGAGAGTCCAACGCCACTTGCCAAGCTTCAAGAAGGCACGAGACAGAATTTTGGTTTGTTCCTTTGGTTGTGCTTGTCCAGATGCACGATCAGTCTCCCACTGTACGCGCAGTTCGTTCGCGAGAGATTGGAGACGCATGAAAGCCTGGCGCTTCTGACCGGTTTGCCATAAATGCTTGATGAATGCAAACATGACGACGGGTCGACCAGAGCCAGCGCCGAAACCAGCTGTGCCGTCCGCGCACATGATAGGATCATACTCGAGTAGTCTCAACAGCGTGCGCCGGGATTGGCGCTCACGTCCCTGTTTTCTGTTCAGCGCCGCAAACTTGAGCCAAATTTCTGTTTCTTCACTCATCGGTAAAACTAAGGATCGAACCTGCAGGAGCGATTGCCACACTTCGACGTCGCGCTTGACGATGAAGATTCTGTCTCGCCACATTTTACGAATGGTCTGTTGACGCCTCGAAGCCGCTGCGGAAGCGATAGACGCGAGCTGCGAGTATTCAATAACTTCATCGAGTTCCGCCAACTGCTGCGCACGGATCAGTGCGTTGTAAGATCTATCGTACGACTCGCCGACGAGCGCCGCCAATTCCGTCCCAAGTACTTCGCGAGCAGCCGCGAGATGCACGCGAGCTTCATCTTGCGAACCTCGGCGAATGGCGAGAATCGCCTTGTAAAAGTCACAATCGGTACTGTTCACGACGCTGGACTTGTACTTGCCGAAGGCGTCTACGCGATCCGCGTTCGGTAATCGACCACGCAAATGAAGATCCCGCTCGAGCTGATCTGTGCACTTTTCCATTTGATCCCAGTTGCCGAGATGCCACGCAGCTTTCGCGGCGATCGTCGTCACATCGTTACGATATTCATCCCAATCCACGTTCGCACGATTCCCTGCCTCGAAGATGGTTTGAATCTCTTCCCACTCCGCGAGCGCCGCCAGACAACGAAGTTGTCCCACCATCGCCTCGCGCCTGTCCTCAGTCGCCTGACTGCTGTCCACGTGCATGAGCTCGTCAAGCTTTCTTCTATACGCCTCCAACGCATCGTCCCATTGCTCGAGCTTTTCGTACCAGGATTCTTTAATCTCCACCTTCAGATTGTCTTGGGCGTACACCAACACGCCTCTCGCCGCTTCGGGTAATTGAAGTTGGTTGTTTATGGCGATAAGCGCGGCGACGCACGAGCCTGGATTCGTTATGAACTCCAATTCCTTGTAGTGGAGCGCTTTCGCGTACGCGCGAGACCGCTGTGCGATCATACCGAGCGTGCGAACGTCGACTGGAATCGGTCGCTCATCGTGCTCCATGAATTCGCAAAGATTGAGCAACACGGAGACAATCTCGGGTGGAATCGTCGGGCTCCCCAACGCGGCTTCCAACGATCGAACGAGAATTTCGCGGTGACTCTCGTTCAGTTGCGCCCAACACGAGACAAACGCGGCACAGAACAGATCTCTGGCGAGACCAGGTTGAACCTGCGCGAGTTCACTGCACGCTCGAAGGGACGGGAGCGGAGAGCTCTTCAACAAGTCGAGAGCGAGTCGACGCATCCACTCGAGCCAATCCTCCTTTGTAGACCGTTGGCTACTCTCCCAAGCCCGACGGATGGCGAGTTGGTTCACAGAGAGACGTTTCTCGATTTCCGGTTTCTTTTGCTTGAGAGGAGAAGCGGTCAAAGATTGTTCTATATCGTCTTCGCTGTAAAGTAACGGATTCCCACTCTCGACTCGAGTCACCATTTCGTGAAACGCGGGGTCGAAGATTCCGCACCTCGACACGGCACGTTTCACGACGGGTAAGAAGATCGCGTAGTCTCGCCCAAGTGCGACTTCGAGCGTTGTCAAGACGTGCACCGTGTCGATTCTGAGCTCGATGTCTTCGTCTTCCAACATTCGCGTCAAAGAGTGAATGAGAACACTGGCTTGATCCGCCAAACGCATTCTCGGGATCATTCGCTGCAGCGATTGCAAAGTACTGCGCTTGACTTCATCGGGCACCGATAAAACGCTTGGTTTGAACAGACGGACGAGCGTCGGCAGGAGCAAATACAAGTGATCGTTCAGAGACGTCCCGAACATTTCCAGAGCGTGAAGAATGTACGGCACTGTATCGTATCGGCGCAAACGCTCGGCTTCGGTGAGCGCCGAGACGATGCGAGGAATGATGGTCGGAACGTTAACTCTGAACTCATCGTTCAGTGAAATTGAAAGTTCTTCACACAGCAACAGAGTGTTCTTGGTGATTCCATTCTTCTCCCAGGATAGATGCATGAGGTCCAAGATGTCAGACAAGTAACGTCTGATGTGTGCTTTGATGACGCTCACTAGAGACGCGAGCTCTTTGAACATGGCCTCGCGTAAAGCATCATCAGCCGTGCGAATGACGCTCAACATGACCGGAATGACGTTCGGCAGATACTGGACGCACTCGGTATCGAGAACTTGGAAAATGTAAACTATGCTGCACACCGCCATGTGACGATGACTCGTTCTAGAGGGATCTCTGAGGACCCTGAGCAATGAATTGAGCGCAATCGTCGGGTAATAATCATCGGATAACGACGTCAAATGCAGCGTCGGGAGAATATCTAACTCATCGTCGTCGGCGTCGTTGTTACCGTAGTCATCCTCATCGTTCGCACTCTTGACTCGATCAGCCGGCTTCATGCTCAAACGCGCTTGCCTGATGCCTCGTACGCCCTCCTCGCTCAACACGCCTTCTCCGTGCGAACGAATCTTATTGCCTCTGTGCGCGTGCGGATCAAGCGCGCCTAAAATTCCTAACGTTCGAAGCACTTCGCTCCGTACGATATCTCGTTCATTCCCAAGCATGCGAAGCAACTGCGGTAGCAACTGCGGGTGCGTCGTGAACGGTTCCGCCACGTAGCCGGAGCTTTCGATAATTTTTCCTAGCGTTACCACGGCACAATCTCTGGTGCTCGCAGATTTCAAGGCCACTAAAAGTAAGGCCAGTAATTCTTGTACAAATGGTTTGATTTCATATCCACTCACGTTGGCGAGTTCTCCGATCGTCATGAGAACGGCTGACTTTTCTCTCCCCGTGATGTCGTTTCTCTTCGCCGACGCCGATGCCTTCGAACCGGCCCCGACTGACTTGCTCACAGTAGACATCGACGCTGATTTCATGCCATCACGAGAGCCCGATCCTTTCGTCCCTGAGCTTTCCTCTTGTCTCAAAATCGACGTGAGGCAGCGCATGATGGGAGACAGGTACGGGGCGACCAAGCGAGGACAACTGCGAATGAGAACCGCCATCACCTTGGAACTTTCTTCTCTCTGCATGGTTTCACTGCTGTACTCCAATTCCGACAGAAGTTGCAGCATGTGCGATCGCAGAGCGGGTAAGACGTACGCCGGGTTCCTCGTCGCGAGACGTCCGAGCAATTCGACGCCTAACATTCTGATGTCAACGCTCTCGTCGTTCAACGTCAAGAATAACGATCTGAGCGACTTCGACTGCGACAGGTACGAATCTATTGACGCGCTCGGTCTGCAGAATTCCGTGAGCAACGCCGTTCGAATGGTCTTATCGCTATCCCCGACGGCGACCGGGATCAAGGCTTCCATGATGTGCTCGACCGCGTTCGCGGCGCCTCGACTCGCGCCGACGCGCAACCGCATGGCGCTACAACACGTCAACGCGGCTTCGATGCGCGAATCCGTCGAAAGCGCATCCAAATACACGATGGCGTTCTTCCGAATAGATTGCAGTAAGACAGCGGGTTCGAATGGAAACGTGCGCATTGTGCGCAGCGCGACTTGCACGGTTTTCTTGTTCGGCAAGATTGGACACCTGTCGTCTTGCGCAGGCGCGCGGTACAACTCGTTTGCGATTGTCTCTGCCAGTTGCAACTGAATGGCTGGCATCAAGTCCGGCGCGCCTTTGATCGCGGACTCCAACCCGATGACGAGCGATTCCGATAATCCACCTGCGAACATCGGCTTCATCAAATTCATAAAGTGAGGTTTCCACGCCCCCTGAAGCGAATTCATCAACGCGCCGGCGCATTCGAGTGCCTCGGGGCACGCGTGAGGTCCTCTCGCTCGAGAAGTAAACAAATCGTACATGACGGCGCTTACTTCTGGTAAATACCGAAGCATCGTGCCGCCGTTCGAGTGATCGTCCTCTGCGCCGCCGAGATTCATGACGCTCGACATGGAATCGGCCAATTCGCTGAGGGCGAGAAAGCCCGCGGCGCTGTCCGTCGATGAGCGAATCGTCGTCAAAATCAACGCGCACGACTCGACAAGATACGACTCTGCGAATCTTTTGGGACTGAACACCGCCAATTTCGGAATGAGTCCGACGATGGTTCTTCTAATGATGGAGACGTTGACGTCTTGTAAGCGCAAGATGGTGCGCGCGACCTCTCTGTATCGACTCAACATGAACTCGCCGGTGTGTCCGAGCAATTCACCAAAGACTAAAAGCGAGCCGTGCATCTCTTCAACCGCTGCGTTTTGTTTCAATCCTGCGCGACACTCCTCGTACAGCGCGTAGTACCACTGCACGCGATATCTCGTTTCTCGACGCTTGGTGACCAATAAACACTCGTGAAGAGCGACGACGGCGGCTTCGCGAACTTCCAGCGACGGATCTCGCAGCGCGCTCCAAATGGAGGCGACGAAAATCGGCACGTGCACGTTGAAAATGGTCGGCGCGTTTCTCGCGAGTTGCACCAGATTCAACGACGCCGCGTAGCGTTTCATTCCGGTCACTTTCCTGTTGTCGCCTTTCGCCCTTAAGAGCTCAATCGCGCGTTGTACGTGCGCGTCGACGATTTCCGTCGTCAACGCGCCGCTGTGCAGCACGAGTCTCCCGAGAACCGCGCTCGTCATTCTCACCAAATCGTGCGCTCGCGCGCCACTCCAGAGTGGATCGTGAATCGAAACAGGATGGTCAACGTCGTGCATCATCGACATTTGCGGTGATTCATCGCTGCTCGTGCTCATGACGCTCAACAAGTAATCCGCAAACTTTTTCACCTTTTCCACCTCTTCGCCAAATTCAATCTCTATGAGCTGATCGATCGCCCGAAGACCGCCGATTTTCCTCCCCACGTCCTCTCCGGTGATCATCACCCCCACCCTATCGTGCACCGCGTTCCTAAATTTGAGAAATTCCGCGGGATCCGCGCTCCTCGCCTCCGTCTCCACCCGATCCCTCAGCGCGCCGCTTCCGCTCAGCGCCGACGCGCCGTCCCCCGAATCCTCCTCCTCCGTCGCGCACATCTTCTCCAACAGCTTCCCGAGCGTGTCCTCCTTCGCACGCCCTCGAGAAAAACTCCCACTCCTCCCTCCGATTCGATTCGCCGTCGACGCACCGCCCTCTCGACTCCGCGCGCCGTCCTCCCGCCTCGCCAGCCCCGCGTCTCCGTCTCCCCTCCCGTTCGCGCTCGCGCGTCCCGAGAATTCGCTCGAGCGCCCCGCATTCGAGCGCCCGACGCTCGACGCGCGCTCGTCTTCACCCCCTCGCCCGCCCGAGACCGCGATCGTCGGCGCCGCGTGCGCGGGACGCTCCGGAAGCGCGCCCTCGCCTTGGGACTCTCGACGTCGTCGCGCGATGAACATCGCGCCCTCTCGCCTCGCGCGACGCCCTCGCGGCGGCCGCGACGCACCGCGGCGAGAGCGACGACGGCGAAGAGCGCTTCCGGCGCGGACGGCGCGCCGTCTCGCGCGTCTCGCGCGCGCGAGGCGTCGATTGCGGGGCAACGGCCGAGGGCCCGCGCACCGGTCGTGGGATGATCGATGAGTCAGGACCCGTGAAGAGTCCCTCTGGGCGCACCCATCCGCCCCGGTGTGGGCGCGAATCGTCGTCTCGACGCGTCACTCGACGCGCGTTCGTTTCGTTTCGTTCGTTCGTTGGTTGGTTCGGTGGCGCGGCGTGCGTGCCGTTCGTCCCTCGCGCGCGGTCGTCTCGCGTTCGTTCGTCGCGCGCGACGGCCGCCGACGGCGCGCGCGCGCGTCATTTATTTCCAGGCGGCGGCGGCGACGGGACCGCGGTCGCCGTCTCGTCGAGCGCGCGTCGCGCGCGATGAGCGCGGGGGATGAAAACGACGTGCAGATCGCGGTGAGCTTCGTGACGCGATTGCCGGACGCGTACAGGGTGTCCGAGAGCGCGATCGAGGTTCCGGGGAAGCTCACGCGGTACGGCTTGTCCGAGGTGGTGAATCACCTGTTGGGCGCCGACGCGCCGACGCCGTTCGATTTCTTGATCGATGGCGTGCTCTTGCGAACGTCTTTGGCCAAGTTGGCGCTTCGTCTCGGGAAGAGCGCGGAGGCGACGTTGGAGGTGGAGTACGTTCCCGCGCTCGGACCGCCGAAGGAGGCGGAGAGCGCGCGGTGCGAGGAGTGGATCAGTTCCATCGATGGGAGCTGGGCGAAAGCGGTCGTCACGGGCTCGTTCGATGGAAAGGCGCGTCTGTGGACGCCCAAGGGTAAGCTGTTGTGCGAATTGGAGGGGCACGAGCAGAGAGTGGTGGCGGTCAGTCTGGCTCCGCCGGCGGACGCGTCGGCGGCGAACGATTCGTGCGTCGTGTTGTCGGCGTCGGCGGACAGGCACGTGCGCTCGTACGCGGTGACGTTGCGTGGGAAGAAGAGTGAAATCGAGGAACAGAAGGTGTTCAAGGGTCATCAAGGGACCGTGACGGACGTGGCGAGCGCCATGGGCGCTCAATTGTTCGCGTCGTGTTCCGTCGACCGTACGGCGCGCGTGTGGAAACTCGCGGGCGGCGAACCGGTGGCGGAGAAGGCGTCGAAGAAGCGCAAATTAAAGAAACGCGACGAGGACGAAGGTTCCGATGACGAACAGGACGGTCTGGGAGAGGAGCTCGTGTTGACCGGTCACACCGACCAAGTGCGCGCGGTGGCGTGGGAAAGCCCGAACGTCGTCTGGACGGGATCGTACGATCACACCGTTCGCGCGTGGGACGTCGAAACCGGTGAAGAGAGAGAATCCAACCGGACGAATAGTAGTGTACACTGTTTGGCCATCGCTCCGGATGGTGGGAAATACGCGTACGGCGGTAACGATAGACTCGTAAACGTGTGGGATCCGCGTGAGACGACGTCCAAGGCGTGTCTCAAGTTGAAGTCGCACGAGGTACGTACGTCGTCGCGAGTCACGGCGCGCGACATCGATGTTTTACGTCCACTCGCGAAGTCAGTGATGAAAAATATTTTGATTCCCGACACTCGTGAGTGAGGGTACAATCAATCACTCTAATTTTTTACTGAGACTTTGGCGATTCGGCGTCGCGCGCTTTGCGCCGCAAACGCATTCTCGCGAGAATCACGACTGACTGTGATGTGTCTTCTTTTCTTTACGCAGGGGTGGGTGTCGTGCATTCGTTGGAACCCAGACAACGAAAATCACGTCGTGAGCAGTGGTTACGACGGAAGTATCAAGCTGTGGGATATTCGAGGCAGAGTCCCGTTGCACAGCGTCAAAACGCACGACGGAAAAAATTTTGCGGTAGATTATCACGGAGGAGAGCGACTCGCGAGCGGAGGAGACGACGGGCAGTTGCGGTTTTGGAACATAGGCGAGAAAAGCGACAAGTAGGTTATTAATAATATACGTTCTCTATCAGAATCTAGGCGCGATGGGTAACCCGTACGATTGTTCGTGTTCGGGCGAGTTGTACTTGCAGCCTTCGACGTGACCGATTTCGTGACCGACGTAATTAAAGCCTCGCGATTTCATCAGAGCGAGCACGGACGGTCCGGGGCAGCACAAACCGTCATGGTTGACCAAACGTTGTAACGAAATGCCGAGCTTACCACCGCTCGCGCGAGACCACGTCTTCTTCGGCTGCGTGTACACCCGCTCCGGATGACGCGTGGCGACGTACGACGCGTACGACGCGTATTCGCTAAACCCGAGTTTAAGATCTTTACGATCGAGCGATGACAAGATCGCCGTGGCCCACCTGGGCATGCTAGAGCTCATCGAGGACGCCATCGGCGTCGACTCCACCTTTTTCACGAAGACGTCGAGCATTTCATTCATGATGTCCGCGTCGACCACCATTTGATGCGTCACGTACGACGTCCCATCCGCGGCGTACGTCATGTCCTCTCCGGTGAGATCGACGTACGATGATTCGTACGATTTGATGACGTTGCCACCAATCTCTCGCACGTCTCGCACCGTTCCCGCGACGTCTTCGTGGAATAAATCCAACGGTCGCAACGGTATCATGTCCAAATCCCACAGTAAAAATCGGCGGCTCAGCGCGGGCTTGATTAAATCAGACGATGCCGCCCCGAGTTTAAGCAACTGCTGCAGATACCATCCCCCGAGTTCGCGTCCGACAAATTGTCCTCGGGAGCCGTCAGCGCCGAGTTCGAAGCTGTACAACATTTCGAGTGTCTCGCTGACGAGTTTCTTCGTCAGGCCTCGCACGAACGAGTCCTCCTCGAAACACCGGACGTTACTCGCCATGGACTCGTACGACGCGCATCTCGAGGCATCCTTCGTCACGACGATGATCCTTCGCGGTCCGACGTACTGATTCAGCGCCGCCACGGCGACTGCGTTCACGCACGACGGTTTCACCGCCACCGTCACGACGTCCAAATCCGGATACGAACGCTCGTTCGCGCACGTCCCTCCTCGCTCCCCGAACGCCGCCCCACCGACCCCACACGCGCCATCTTCCCCCTCCGACGCACCCTGCACCCAAAGCGTCGGATCTGCCGACGACTCGTCCTCGAACGCCTCTCCGTCTCCTCCGTCGCCGCGCCAGTCCCGCGCCGTCTCCGCCGTCAACCACCTCGCGAAGATGGCGCGCGCGAACACCACCAACACCAACGCAACCAACAGTTTCATCACCCAGCGCACGCGCGCGCGAGTTTTACGCCGTTCGCGCACGCGCATCCGCGTCGTCGACCCGTTCGCGCGCGCCGGAGATGTCATCGCGCGGCGCTCCATTCGCCTCTATCCACGACGCTTCCGCGCGCGAGAGAGAGACGAACGACGCCGCCGCCGCCGCCGCCGACGCCGACGACGACGAACGCGCGTTCCTCTTTCACGCGCTTTCGCGAAGACCACGGACCGAACCGCGCGCGCGCCCCAATCGCGCCCGCATCCGTCACCCACCCATCCAATCGTTCATCATCATCGCCCCCCGCGCGCGCCGTCGTGGATTCCCACTCGTCGATTCGATCTCGACCGACCGTTCGACTCGCTCGGCTCGACTCGACTCGACTCGACTCGACTCGCGCGCAACCCCCCGCGAGAGGGTTCGGCGGTGTCGAGGGTTTGGTCGAGTGGACCCTCGAGGAGTCCTTCCCGTGACGGGTCATGACTCGACTCGTCGTGACGTCGACCCCGTGCCCACGGGTTTTCGCGCGCGCGCGCGACGCGCGAGTGCGCGACGCGCGGCGTCCATCGGCGCGACAGCGACGGCGACGGCGACAGGACGAGGCCGATCGAATCGGAACGGAGGTCCATGGTCAAGGTGACGAAACGCGCGCCGAGCGCGGCGATGGGGGCGGACCCGGACGATGAGGTGTTTCAGCAGCGCGCGCTCGAGCTCAAGGATGAGGCGAACGCGTTGTACGGGGAACATAAACTGAAACAGGCGCTGGAGGTGTACGAACAGGCGCTGAGTTTGTTGGAGGAAGGTGACGCGACGCGTGCGATGATACACTCGAATCGAGCGGCGTGTTATTCGAAGATGGGGGCGTACGCGGATGTGGTGTCCGAGGCGAGCCAGTCGCTGCGCGTCGACGCGAAGAGCCACAAGGCGTATTGGCATCGGGCGCAGGCGTATTTGCACCTGGGACAGGTGGCCAAGGCGAAGAAGGATTTACAAAACGTGCTCGCGCTCGATGGATCGCACACTGAGGCGCAAGAGACGCTCGATTCTTTGAATGGGGTGCAAAAGCCGTCCGCGCCGGCGGGCTTGGGGGGCATGAACCTCAAGCCGTCGTCGAAGAAGAGCGCCGCGGGAGGCGATAAGAAGAAGGCTGCGTCGTCGGCCGAAGGTGTGAGCGCGGCGGGACAAGCGGCGGCGAGCGCGGCGCAGACGTACAAGGAACAACCCTCGGCTATCCAAATCAAGGCTGTGTACGGGGACGATATTCGCATGTTTAGCGTGTACGCGCACATCGGGTTCAGGGATTTGGTGACGAGCATCTCCACCAAGTTTGCCACCACTGCTCAATTTTCCATCAAGTACGAGGACGAAGAGGGCGTGATGAGAAATCTTCAATCCAGGACTGACTTTCAAAAGTCCATCTACGCCACGTCCACTCGATTGAAGGCTCTCGAAAAGCCTCCCATCATGCCCTACGTCAAGCTCTTCGTGCAAGACCTTCCCAAGATTGAAGAGATCAACCTCGTCGACGACGACGGCAATCCCATGGGTTTGGCGCCGAACGAAGTCGTGGAGATTGATGAATGGATCTTGGATTTCTCTTCGCTCTTCCGCGAACATCTCGGCATCGACGCCGAGGGACACTTGGATCTCCACCAAGAGGTGCGCGCGCTTTTTCACTCGTTTTTCTTGCAGAGCGCGCTTTTTGACGACGACGCTCTCAGCGAAAGAAGCGATGACGATACACCAAAACTTACTACTTCACTGACTACCGTGATGATTGTTTTTGCAAATGTCTTTCGCTCCTATCGTGAGCTTCTTCGATGGGGGTTGAGCTCGTCGTTCACCTCTCTCGTTTATACATCGGGCGCGCGGGAAAACCTCGACTGACGACGCGTAATTTTATACTTCTTCGTTACAGGGTATGAACTTGTCTACGGATCTCACGAACGTGAACCTCTCTGAAGAAGAGACCACCACCACTCGTGACGCCGCCATCGCCAAGTTCCAAGAGGCGGCGGCGGTTACCATCTTCAACTGGGGTAACGTTCACATGTGCGAGGGTCGCATGATGATGGACGGCGGCCGTGAAAAGCCGCTCGAAGAGGGTGGTCAACAAGGTGCCGCCATCGCTGTCGCCGACAAGTTCGACGAAGTCGAGGCGCTCTTTGACCTGGCCAAGACTCGATTCGAGAAGGCTCTCTCCATCAAACCGGATCACCACGATTCTATCATCGCTCTCGCGCAACGACGCTACGAGCGCTCTCGCTTGCTCAGCGCCGCCGCCGGTTTGAGCGGCGACAACGGCAAGGCTCCGGCCGGTCACGACGCTAAGAAGCGCACCGCCGAAGCCGAAGAGGAATTCACCGGCGCGGCGGCGGATTACAAGGCTGCTCTCGCGAACTTGCCGGAGGAAGTCCCAAAGGAAAAGACTGAGGAGGAGAAGGCGCAGTACCAGGCGCTCGTGGATGAAGCCGTCGCGAGAGGCGAAGAACCGCCTCCCGAGGATGACACCACCACAAAGTCTCAAGTGTGTGTGATGCTCGGTAACACGCTCTTTGAGCACTCTCAACTCTTAGCTCGCATAGGAAAGGCATGGCAGCCGATGCTCGACGAAGCGCTCAAGTATTTCCACGATGCTGGTTGCGCTCAGACTGACATTGAAAATGCCATCAAGATGCACAAAGGCAAGCGCATGGAGGCTGCAAAGTAGACTATAGCGAGCGAGCGACGCGCACGCACTGTTTTATTTCAAAAAAAGTATTCTTTTGATCACAACTCATCCTGAGACTTGAGTAACGTCACATGTTTCGTCGTCGCGACTAAAACGGGGGGTCATCTTGGTTGAAATTTTGCTCCACCGGTTCGTATCCTCCGGCGTCCAGAGGCTGGTAGCCACCGGCGTATTGTTGGCCTTGCTGACCGTATGGTTGACTGTAATCGGCTTCATACGCGGTCGGATTCGTGGCTCCACGGTACGCGTCAGAGTCTTGCTGCGAGTCTTGCTGAGCAACGCCGCCACCCAACGTTTCCAAGACCCACGTCGGAGTATCGCGGCTCTCGATCCACAGCGCCTCACCGGATTCTTTGTGCTTGAAATCAGGCGAACGCGGGTTGGCGCCCGGTTGAGACTTGCGCTCGCGGTTGTCCCACCACGTGTCCGGCTCCTCGGCGAGCGAGCGCCAGAGCGCCTCCTTCGGCGAGGCGCCATTCGGCATGCCCATCTGCTGCTGCGGTTGACGCTGCTGCGGCGGTGCGGCATTTTGCTGTTGCGTCGGCGCCCCACCGCCGTAGTTGCTCGACTGACCGTATCCTCCGCCGTTCATGCCTCCTCCCTGTTGCATCTTCGCGCTCTGCACCAAGGAAAAGTTCTTGGCGACAATCTTCACTCGAGAACGCGGCGCACCCGTGTCCTTATCCGTCCACGTGTCCGTCTTCAGTTGACCTTGCACGCAAATAGTCTTTCCCTTGCTCACGTGCTCCGCCATGCGCATCGCCTCCTCGCCCCAGATGTCGATGGCGAACCAGCTCGTCTTGTCCTCCTCGACGACGCCGTCCGTCATCTCTTGCTTGCGCGGCCCGTTCACCGCCAATCGCACGTTCGCCACGCACGTCCCGCTCTGGAAGTGTCGAATCTCCGGATCAGCGCCGACGTTGCCGATGATGGTCACGCTGTTCGCCAATTCCGGCGACCAAGTCACCACGCTCGGCGGCGCCGTCGTCTGCGTCTGCTGATCTCCTCCGTACGATTGCGCCCGCGCCGACCTCGGTCCCGCCGGCGTGTACGATCCTCGATTATTCGCAAACTGCGCCTGCGCGGAAAATTTCCGCGTCACCGCCACCGCAGATCCTCGTCCGCGCGCCCCGATCGCCATCCCGCGCGCCCCCCATCCCGCGCGTCTCGCGCGCATCCCACCCGCGAATCCACATCGCATCGTCGACACCGACGCCGTCGCGGTCGTCGCCGCCTGCGTCATCTCGCGCGTGATCGTTCGCACGACGCTCTCGACCGTTCGTCGCGTCGTCCACGTCCGCATGCACGTCCGTCGAGCACTGCCGCGCGGTCGACCGCGTCGACGTCGCGATTGAAATCGAATTTTGGCGCGAAACCGCGTCTCGGACGGGTGCCGAGACGTTGTTGGGTTTGTATGGTGTAAAATGTCTTCACTACGAGACGCATTCCTCGACGGCGTTCCGCGCGCGCGACGACGCGGACGCCATGGACGCGGCGCGCGCGGAGATGGAGCGCATGCGACGAGAGCGCGACGCTCGACGCGCGCGCGCGAACGGTGGTGCGGTGGCGTCGACGGGGACCAAGTACGCGCGACGAGGGGATCTCGCGCGCGGAGGGTCCGCGGCGGTGGAGGCGGAGGGAGGGGACGAGGACGCGGTGGGGACGGCGATGGGGGGACGCGGCGACGGTGAGGAGGCGCGCGGAGGAGGCGGGGTGAAGCGTGCGAGGGAGTCGGAGGCGGTGGGGACGATCGCGCGCGTGTTGGAGGACGAGGAGGCGGACGCGGCGTTGGACGCGTTGACGACGGAGGAGGCGGTGGCGAGGCTTCGGTCGTTGGGACAGCCGGCGACGCTGTTCGGGGAGACGAGGGAGGATCGGATATTGCGATTGAAGGTGGCGACGAAGAACATAGCGGTGCAGGATGAGGCGACGGTGACGGCGACGCAGGTGAATGAAAAGTTGTTGGAGAAGGAGCACGTCGAGGCGTTCGCGCGAAGGAAAAAGGAACAGAGCATGAAGGCAACCAAGGGGAAAGCCGCGGGGGATGGGTCGGCGGAAGACGACGAAGAGATCGACCCTAAAAAGGCGGAGGAAGAGGCGCTGATGGGGGCGTTCGCGCAAGCGGCGGCGAAACTGAAAAAGCAACGTGACGCCGAAAACGCCGAACCCATCGACCAGGTGGCGGCCTACTTTAAATCTCTCGTCGCGGAATGGGAAGCCGAGCTGGACGCCAAATCAGAGGAGTGGTGTTACACACACGAGGGTCGGCAGTCCATCTCGACGTTCAGGACGTTGAAGCAACACTTGAAGCCGTTGTTCAAGCGCATCAAGAAACGCTTGCTCTCGGGAGACGTCGAACGCGCTCTGTACCTCATCATGCAGGCGATGAAGCAGCGAAACTATAAAAAGGCCGCCGATGCGTACGTTGGGATCGCCATCGGTAACGCCGCGTGGCCGATCGGTGTGACCATGGTTGGTATTCACGCCCGTAGCGCTCGCGAAAAAATTGGTGCTTCCTCTCAGGCGCACGCCATGCACGACGAAGAGACGCGCAAGTTCTTACAGAGCGTGAAACGTCTGATGACGTTCGCCCAACGCGCGTACCCGACGACTCCGTCGCTTTCGCTCGACTTCAACTCCGGCATCAACGGTAGTGATAAAACCGAGCTCCTCAAGGCGGAGGCTCGTCTCGGCGCCATCGACAAAGCCGTGCCCGCGCTCATGCTCGGCGACGGAAAAGACCCAGGAAACAGCGACGGTTGGCGTTCACAAGACTCCGACACGCGCACGTGGAAATCCATGCTCACGCACGCGTACGGCGAAAAGGGCCGCGACGCGAAAATCACCACCGCCAAGGACGCCGTCGTCGCCAAGGATACCTCTCTCATGAGCACACGCAGCGGCTACGTCGGCGTTGAGAAAAAGCCTAGAATCCGAGATTAGTTCACGTTGTTTTCATACACACTAGTCCTTTAGCGCCCATTTGAGCGTCTCACACGCGCCTCTGACAGCTCGCCGAGCGCGCATCTCGCTTTGTCGCTTGACATAAAAAGTCAGTGACGTCGATTCGACACCGCACTCTCGAGCG
>MDTE01020865.1_pt1 | contig 29509 bp, 24 predicted proteins | sample 811231 | NCBI WGS metagenome assembly MDTE01 (sample SAMN05326651, study PRJNA326480) | marine metagenome | isolation source: seawater | place: Indian Ocean: Red Sea | collected 2010 | reverse complement strand
TTTTTCTTTTGATAGAAAAAAATCTTTCTCTGAAAAGTCGTCAAAATAAATATCTTCCCTAAAATAGACATCTCTAAAAACCTTTTCTCCAGAATCATCTTCTATGTTTAGCAATTCATCTCTCAAAGATTCCCTTAGTCCTGAATATTCTCTCCTTGAAACAGTTCCACCCTTTTCCCTTCCTTCCAAATTCAAATAAACCCTTCCAGGAAGGATAGAAAAAGCCTTGCTTTCAGGCAGGATTTCTGGACTAAAAGAAGATGAATTCTCGCCAAGCTTGAGCCAGGAATTCTCAGAAAGCCAGGAATTTAAATCAAACTCATATAAAGTTTTACAAAAACCATGGTCAGAAAGCATTACATAAGTACAGTCATCTCCATTTTCAAAAAACCATTTCAAATGTGAATCAACCAGAGAGTAAAAATTCTCGAACTTATTCCTCCATGGCCTTTCCCCATCTTCCCATTTTTCCCAAAGAAAATGATGCAACCTATCGGTTCCCATTATGTGAAGGTGAAAAAAATCCCAAGATTCTTCTTTAAAAAATTTTTTCGCAAGACTGATTCTTGTTTCTTCTGTTTTTACTAAATCGTCATACCATAGAGAAAGGTCTTTTTTGGCAAGACTGTTATCTGGATCTGGCTTGTATCCAATCTCGTTTAAATATTCTTCATGTTTTTCTGGATGAACTATCCCCGAGTTACCTGGAGGAGATAAAAAACCTCCAACGATAACGCCGTCTAGGTTTTCTGGAGGATAATTTAATGGAACATTTATCACCACTGGCTTAAAACCATTCCCTGAAAGGGTTTTCCACAAGCTGTCGCCTTTTCTGTAAGTTGAATTAACAACATACATTCCATCTTTTGAAGATCCGACATGCCTGTCCATAAAACCATAAATATTATGCTTGCCTGGATTGTTTCCCGTCATGAAACTAGTCCATGCAGTTGCAGACTCACAAGGATGTACCGATTTGATTTCAACAGGAGCAGAGCCACTTTCATCTATCTTTTCTTTCAAGGAAGGCATTAAACCTCTTTTCATAAAACCCTCAAGAAGAGTCAAAGGAACTCCATCTAAACTCAGAATAACTATTTTCTTCATAACCTAACTTTAGATTATAGGATTAAGTCATGACGAAAAAAAAATGGATGATTCTGTTAAGTGTAGTTTTAGCAGCAATACTGCTTAATCATTTTGTTTTCAGTAAAACAAATACAGACAAGAACTCAACTTTAGAGATTAAAGAATCTGAAAAAGAAACCCAAAACCTTTGGAAACTTGAAGATTCTGTATCAATCAACCATGAAGGAACATTGGTTCAACTTTTAGAAAAAATTGAATCAAACTCAAGCTTTAAAATAAATCTGGACATCTCGGAATCAAAGAAAGAAGAATTGAACAAAAATTTTACACTCATTGTTGATATGAAAGTTTATGAGATTATCGGCTTGGCATCTCAGTCCATGGGGTTGAATGTAGTCATAAGTGACGATTTTAAAGAAGTCCTGATACACGACTAGTCATTTGAAAATTACTTCTTTATCAAAAACCTCTTCATAAGAAAGCTCATGTCCATAAACCCATTCCTCTTCAAGGAAATATTCGGTTTTTCTATGGAATCCATTATCAGTAATTGTTGTCTTGGATCTAACAGCCGTAATCCCATTCTCATTCCCAACAACATCCTCATAACTTGCAAGAGCGTCATCCTCGATGTAGTATTTCTGCTGTGTATAAAAACCAGCAGTCGTAAAATACCAACCTGTCAACACCTCTTTTTCCCTATCCCACATAATCACTATTTCTCCACCATACTCACCATCATTGATTGAATGAGTGATTCGTATTCCGTTTCCATTCAAAATCCGCTCCCAGTATTGCACATCTGTCATAGAACTTCCCTGAGGAGTAGCAGCAAATTCGCCTTCGTATGTTTTCCCTATAAATGATTCAAAATAAGACAACTCTTCAGAAAGGTCTTTATTGCTGTTGGCTGTTGGGGAAAAAAAGACAAGAAGTAAAAATAAAATTTTTTTTATTGCTTTTTCCTCTTTGGTGTTTTTTTTGCCTTGGTTTTCTTTGGGCTCTTTTTCTTTTTCTTTTTTTCTATCTTTTCATTCCAGGCTTCAAGTTCAAGTCTCGGAGACTCCCTGTATTCTTGCAGTTTTTTCTCAACTTCATTAAAAACAGAACCTTCCGACCATGATTTTTTTGCCTTATCCCATATTCCAGCCTCTTTTCCAGTAAGTATCTCAATACCCTCTTCAATCCTTTTAACCGCCCATACATTGAACTCACCCTTCTCTATGGACTCCATAACTTCTTTTGAAAGGATTAGGTTTTCTACATTTTGATGAGGGATGATAACTCCCTGCTCTCCATTCAAACCTCTCGCTTTACAAAGATCATAGAAACCCTCAACCTTTTCATTTGCACCACCTATAGGTTGAACCTCTCCCTTTTGATTAACCGAGCCAGTCACAGCAATCCCTTGATTTATCGGAATTTCTGAAATGCTAGATAAAATCGCATAAAGTTCTGTTGATGATGCTGAATCACCGTCAACCATTCCATATGACTGCTCAAAGGCAATTGATGCAGCAACAGATAAAGAATTATGTTTTCCAAAATGTTCATGAAGCCAACCGGAAAGTATCATGACCCCCTTGTTGTGTATATTTCCTGATAGGTCGGCCTGCCTTTCTATATTTACCACATTGCCTTTTCCCTGAAAGGTGTTTACGGTTATTCTGCTTGGCTTTCCAAAAGACTCATCTGAAATAGTCAAAACCGCCAAACCGTTAATAGACCCGACTTTCAAACCATCTGTCTCAACAATAATATGCTTCCTTTCAAGCATTTCTTGCATATGATCGGGAATTAACCCATTTCTTCTTTTTCTTGCTTCTACAACATCATCAATATGCTTGGAGTTAACGGTTTTGGAATTATCATCGACTGCAAACTGGCTTGCCTCCCTCATCAAGTCAGTAATGACTCCGAATTTTGTTGAGACTTTTTTCCTGTCCCCTGCCAACCTAACACCGCATTTGTACAAACCTTGAATTGCAGAAATGTCAAAATCTAACAAATCCTCCTCGTTTATCCTTGCTTTCACAAACGAACAGTAATCCTTGAAAGATTCAGAACTTGATTCATAAGTGTTATTGAAGTCAGCCCTTACCTTGAAAAGCTCCTTGAAATCTTGATCGTGCGAAGAAAGAAGATGGTATATCCACGGACTTCCAATCATCACAAGCTTAAGACTCATTGGTATTGGAACAGGCTTCATTGTTGAACTTGCGGCATACCCAGCATGATCAGCAATATCCTCTATCAATATCTCTCCGTCAGTTAAAGCTCTTTTTAAACCATCCCAAGCAACAGGATGCTTGAGAACATCTAGAGCTTCGAGAATCAAATATCCACCATTTGCTTTATGCAATGCCCCTGACTTTATCATCGTAAAATCAGTTGTCATCATACCCATTTCAACTCTTCTTTCCATCTTTCCAATAAGGTTTGCGAAAGTGGCATTTTTTTCAAGAACAACTGGAGAGCCTTTTTCTAGAGACATATCAACAATCAAATTCACCCTGTACTTTCTCAAGTCTGGACCGGCGGGCATAGGCATAGGAATAACAGGCATTTGTCCGGCGGAAGGATCATTTTTCTTTCTAAAAGAGTCTGCATTCTTTAAAACATCTTCCTGTAGGTCAATCAGCCATTTTGAAACTTCCTTCATGTCTCTATAATCATCTTGGAGTCGTCTCATATGTCTCCCAACAGAGAAAAGTATCAATCTTCTGTCTAAGTCATTTACCTCTTTCTGTATCTCGTCGTCTATTTGCTGTATTTGCTCCAAATGATCGTTTAACTCTTCCTGAAGTTTATCCTGTGTTTCTTGCATTTCTTCTTTTACATTTTCAGGAAGTGCTCTAAATTTTCTCTCATCTATCGGCTCTCCTTCCCAAATTGGAATAGTGATAATTCCCATACTTGTTTTTTTAAGCAAAAAGTTATGGGAAGAAGTTATTTCTTCCATTTCTTTGATGATTCCTTTCTTTTTTTCAGAACCTTTTTTTCTAAGTTTATCTAATTCTTCCTTGTATTCTGAACCTTCAAAAGCATTTGGAATTTCATCCTTTAATCTGTTTATTAGTGTCTCTAAATCCTCTGTAAATTTCTTACCTCTTCCAGGACTTAAACTTAAAGCTAAAGGTTCATCCGGTTTGGAAAAGTTATGTACATAACACCAGTCATTTGGAACAACAGCTTTAGAAGAAAGATGATCAACATATTTTTGAACAGTTGAAGTTCTTCCAGACCCAGAAATACCAGAAACAAAAATGTTGTAACCAGGCTTGTTCATCCTTAAACCAAACTTAATCGAATCTACTGCTCTTTCTTGCCCAATGATTCGATCCCCTATTGATTTAACATCATCTTCAATCTTGTAATTAAAATTGAAATCACAATCTTTAGGAGAAAGAAGACAACTTAGCTTTTTGCCAGAAAAATTACCTTTCATAAACTATAAGTTTATCCTACCATTATTCGATTATTAGTTCTAGAATCGCAGTTTTAGAGTGAAAAAGACAATTAACAATGTAATGGTCTCAGTAGCGACCGTTAATGGGTCTGGATCCCAAAGTGCAAACCTTATCATTCATCGCTCTCTTTTCAGGATGGGGCTTCCTGTTTCGGGGAAAAACCTTTTCCCATCTAACATAGCGGGGCTTCCTACATGGTTCTTAATCAGGGTAACTGAAGAAGGCTACAATGCTCCGGCAGATGAAATAAATATTTCGATATTGATGAATGCAGAAACCTGGGATGAAGATTTAAACAAACTAAAAAAAGGTTCAGTAGTAATAGCTAATAGCGATTTAGGAAGAAAAATCGATAGAGACGATCTCCTGGTCTATGAAATACCCTGTTCTTCAATTGCAAGAAAAATTGATACAAAATTAGCAAAACTAATAACAAATACGGTTTATGTCGGGGTTTTAGCAGAACTTCTTGAAATCGAACAAGAGGCAATCATAGATGCTTTAAATCACCAATTTAACCGTAAACAAAAGGCAATAGACCTAAATCTCAAAGCAATCGATGAAGGCAGACAATATATAAAGGAAAACTACAAAAAAGAACAGCCATGGAAAATTGAGAGAAAAAATCTGACTAAAAACAAAATGATAATAGAAGGAAATCAAGCAGGGGCATTAGGTTCAGTTTTCGGTGGTGTTACATTTTTATCATGGTATCCAATTACTCCTTCTAGCTCTTTAGCAGAAAATCTGATTTCCTGCTTGAAAGACACAAGGGAATATGTTGATGGAGTTAAAACCTATGCAATTATTCAAGCAGAAGATGAACTTGCAGCTGCTGGAATGGTTTTCGGTGCAGGTTGGGCTGGATCTAGAGCAATGACAACAACGAGTGGTGCTGGAATATCCCTGATGACTGAGTTTATCGGCTTGGGCTATTATGCGGAGATACCGGGTGTGTTTTGGAATATACAGAGAGTTGGGCCTTCAACAGGGCTTCCAACCAGAACCCAGCAATCCGACATAACTTTTTGCTACAAACTTGGACACGGAGACTCGACACACCCTGTCCTCTTGCCTGCAACTCCAGGCGAATGTTTTGAATTCGGTTGGAAATCTTTTGATGTAGCAGAAAGATTTCAAACTCCAGTTTTCGTCCTTTCTGATTTAGATTTAGGAATGAATCCATGGATTGTGGATGATTTTGAATACCCTGACCAACCTCTCGACAGAGGAAAAATCCTTAATAAAGAAGACCTTGATAAATTTGAAAATTGGGGCAGATACAAGGATGTTGATGGCGATGGAATTGGCTATAGAACATTACCTGGAACAGATCATAAGAATGCTTCTTACTTCACAAGAGGAAGCGGACATGATGAAAATGCTGCATACACCGAAGACAATGAAGTCTATGCAAGAAACATGAAACGGCTTGCAAAAAAACATGAAGGTTTAAGAATGAAGTTACCACAACCAGCAATAGAACACTCTTCAAATTCTGAAATAGGAGTCATATCCTTTGGGACTGTTCATGCCTCGATGGAAGAAACAATTGACCTTCTTGAAAAAGAAAAAATAAAAATTGACTATCTTAGAATAAGGTCATTACCTCTTTCTCCAGAGGTGCATAAATTCATAAAAAAACATAAAAAAACTTTTGTAGTAGAGCAAAACAGAGATGCACAAATGTTTAACTTGATAAAGGAAGAATCAAGTTCAGAAAACATAAAAAAACTTCATTCTTATGCTTACTCAGACGGAATGCCTTTGGGAGCATCAAAAATATCACAAAATATCAAGGAAAATTTATGAGCAAAGAAAACATATTAGGAATACCTGTACAAGATTACAAAGGAGCAAAATCAACTCTATGTGCAGGATGTGGACATGACTCAATTACTGACAAGATAATAAAAGCCTGTTTCAACAATGGTGTAAAACCGAACATGGTCGCAAAAATGTCTGGAATAGGATGCAGCTCAAAAACACCGGCATACTTCCTTTCTCAGTCTCACGGTTTCAATTCTGTACATGGAAGAATGCCTTCTGTTTCCACTGGAGCTGCTTTGGCAAATAGAAAACTTACAGTTTTAGGTGTTTCTGGAGATGGAGACACTGCAAGTATAGGAATAGGTCAATTTGTACATTGTGTTAGAAGAAATGCACCGATGGTTTACATAATTGAAAACAATGGTGTTTATGGCCTTACCAAAGGACAATTTTCTGCAACTGCCGACGAAGGTTCAAAATCAAAAAGAGGAGTCCCTAATGAAATACCCCCAATAGACCTAACGAGTTTAGCGATACAACTCGGATGTGGCTTTGTTGGAAAAAGTTTTTCAGGGGCGCCAAAACAACTTACACCCTTGATACAAGCAGCATTAAGTTATCAAGGAACAGCAATAATTGATGTTATATCTCCCTGTGTAACATTCAATAACCATGAAGGAAGTACGAGAAGTTACAACTATGTAAAAGAACATGATATTGAACTTCAAAATTTAGATTACATTCCTAGCTATACTCCAATAGAAGAAATAGAAATCCCTCAAGGAGAATCGACAGATGTTGAGCTTCATGATGGATCGATGATAAGACTTACGGCTACAAAAGATGACTATGATGTTTATAACAGAAATGGAGCTATCGCTGCAATAAACGACTCAATGGAAAAAGGAGAACACCTAACTGGACTCCTCTATCTTGACAATTCAAAAAAAACTCTTTATGACGACTTAAACCTATGCGAGACACCATTGGCTCACCTTGAAGAAGAAAGAACACGACCTACAAAAGAAAAACTTCAAGAAATAATGGCTAGATACAAATAGAAATATAATAAAAATATGCCTGATGGAATTCTTCTTTTACCAATAACTCTTATTGTCTGCCTTGCCTTCAACTATTTTACAAAAGAGAAAGAAAACATCAAGGGAACGGCATTGAGATGCTCTCGTGGAATCCTTAGAACAAACTTAAGGATAATGCTTTTTCTTGTTGTTTCAATCATTGGAGTAACCTTTGTGTTTGGTATCCTTGAAACTGTTGGCGCCCGCTATGCTAGCAAGGATCTTCCAAGTGTTGTTGGAAGTTTGGGTCCTTTCCTAGCTTTACTTACTGTAATAATGATATCTGAATATTTTTTCATAGCTATAGACAAGAAAGGCACCCTTGGTCTTTCTTTTTCAAAAACTAGAGCAAGAGAAGGTTTAGAAGGGGTTATGTACGGAGCTTTGATCCTTATCGCATGTCTTCTTCCTGCAATAATAACGAAATCAATTGATCCATTTGCCATGATGGCCGAAAGACTTGATCCTTCAGTTCTTTCAAACTGGCTTGGAATGCTTGTTATTGCGGCACTTTTCGAAGAAGTCGTTTTTAGAGGATATGTATTTAGAACCATGACATACACATGCCCTTTATGGGTGCCTTTAAGTCTAACATCTTTGCTTTTCTCTTGGGTTCATTGGGATCAAGCAGCAGCAATTCAAGAAGGCTCCCTCCTTTTGTCAATATTCAAAATAAATGTTTTTTTGGCTGGTTGGCTCATGGCAAAACTAGTACTGAGAACAGGAAATCTTTGGTATGCATGGTGGTGGCATTTTTCGTGGAACTTTACACAAGGCCCTATCTTTGGAATTTCTGTCTCTGGAACAGAAATAGGAACCAATTTTGGCGCAATATACAGTGACTCAGGAATCAATTGGATAACTGGAGGTGGGATCGGTATTGAGGCATCGATTCCAGCAACAGCAATTCTCTACATCGCTATACTGAAAGAAAAAGAAATATTAAATTTTTTTAGAAAAAAAGAAGCAACTACTGTATAAAACTTTTTAAAATATCAGGAATTTCTGACAATTTTTCAGGAACTAAAATTCCAACTTTCTCTAAAGCTTCAACTTTACTTTGAGGAGTTCCCTTGTTCCCTTCGACTATTGCTCCGGCATGACCCATTGCTTTTCCAGGAGGAGCTGTTCTTCCTCCAATAAAACCAACTATTTTTTTTGATATCCTCTTAAGTGAAGGTATCATCTCAGCAGCTTCCTCCTCATCAGAACCCCCTATCTCTCCAGCCATTACAACTGCAGAAGTCTCTGGGTCTTCATCAAAGGCTTTCAACACTTCTGTAAACCTTGCTCCTATAACTCTGTCACCACCTATTCCTACAGCTGTAGAAATTCCTAACCCGGCTCTACTGACAAGATCAACTAGTTCATAAGTTAAAGTTCCAGAACGGGACACAAGGCCTATTTTCCCTTTATTGAATATGCTTTCAGGCATAATTCCCATAGATGCCTCACCAACAGAAAAAATCCCAGGACAATTTGGACCTATCATAATTACATTATTTTCTCTAACTAATGCTCCAATTTTTATCTCATCATGGAGAGGAATTCCTTCAGTAATAACAACCAAGAATTTAATTCCAGATTCAACAGCATCTTTTACTGCAGCCAAACAAAATCTAGCTGGAACAAAAATTACAGAAGATTTTGAACCTGTTTTCTCGATGGCATCAAAACAATTATCAAATATAGGCAAATTCAGATGCTCTGTATTCCCTTTTCCAGGAGTGACGCCTCCAACAACCTTTGTACCGTAACTAATCATATTTTTTGTATGAAAAGTGCCTTCTCTTCCTGTCATGCCTTGTACTATGACCTTCGTATCTTTTTTCAACCAAATACTCATTGCCCTTTACCTAGCCTGACAGCCTGCTCTGCAGCTTTGTCCATAACATCCGTAACACTTAAGTTTGTTTCTTTTTTAAGTATCTCCAAACCTTCTTCAGACCTTGTCCCGGTCAATCTTATAACTATAGGGACCCTGGGTTTTGCATTATTGACAACATCAGCTATCCCCCTCGCAACCTCATCCCCTCTTGTTATCCCTCCAAAGACATTGATGAATATGGATTTTACCTTAGGGTTTCCTTCTACCAGATTCAATGCATTTCTAACAACTTCAGCTTTAGCCCCTCCTCCAATGTCTAAAAAGTTTGCAGGATCTCCTCCAGCATTTTTCACAGCATCCATTGTTGCCATAACCAATCCAGCTCCATTTCCAATAATGCCAACATCTCCATCAAGATGGACATAAGAAAAGCCCTGGCTCTTTGCCAATTTTTCTCTTGTTTCTTTTTCTTTCGAATTCATTTCAAACAAATCAGCCTGTCTAAATTCAGCAGTATCATCAACTGTCATCTTGCAATCCAATATAACTACTTCTTCTTGCTCTGTCAGAACTAAAGGATTTATCTCAAGGAGTGTTAAATCCTTATCTATAACAAGGTTGTAAGAAGAAACAATTAGTTTTACCACCTCATCCACATAATCACTCTTCAAGCCAGCATTTAGCAATTCTTTTTTAAGGTTTGGAATTTCCATATCCTTCAAGGGGTTGATTGGCATTTTTATAACTTTTTCAGGGGAGTCATGAGCAACTTGCTCTATATCAACTCCACCCTCAACAGAAAATATCAAAGTCATAACCCTGTTGAACCTATCAAAAGTTATACTCATGTACCATTCATCTTTTATATCTACAGCCTTTGCAACAAGGACCTCTTCAACCTTGTGTCCTTTTATATTCATCCCTAATATACTTTTAGAAACCTCAAGAGCTTCTTCTTTGCTGAAAGCAAGCTTGACACCTCCAGCCTTACCTCTCCCTCCTATAAGAACCTGAGCTTTTATGACTATGGGGAAACCAACTTCAGCAGCATAAGACACAACAGCATTCACATCTGATGTGACTAAACCTAATGCAATATTTTCAAATCTCTCTGATAAAACCTGCTTGCCTTGATACTCTTTAAAATCCATTACATTCTCTCAATAATGGAGTCTCCAAAAGCAGAGCAACTTACTGGATTAACACTCCCAATAAGTCTTGCAAAATCATAAGTCACTTTTTTCTCAGAAATCGAACCTTCTATACCCTTTATTATCAAGTCAGCTGCTTCATTCCAGCCAAGATGTCTAAACATCAACTCTCCAGAGAGGATAACAGAGCCTGGATTAACCTTATCCTTCCCTGCATATTTTGGAGCCGTTCCATGAGTTGCTTCAAAAATCGCATGTCCAGAAATATAGTTCAAATTTCCACCAGGAGCAATACCTATTCCCCCAACCTGTGCAGCCAATGCATCAGAAATATAATCTCCATTAAGGTTTAAAGTTGCAATAACATCGTATTCATCAGGTCTAGTAAGTATCTGCTGTAAAAATGCATCAGCAATAACATCTTTTACAATTTCTCCTCCTGGGAAGACTCTCCAAGGTCCTTCATCTAAAACTTTTGCACCCAGGGTATCTGCAACCTCGTAACCCCAGTCCCTAAAGGCACCTTCGGTAAATTTCATGATGTTGCCTTTGTGAACAAGTGTTAAATTCTTTCTTTTATTTTTGAACATGTAATCAAAAGCTGAAGAAACCAATCTTGATGTTCCTTCTTTAGAAACTGGCTTTATTCCTATTCCACAAGATTCAGGAAACCTTATTTTCTTGTATCTTTCAGGAAATTGAGATGACATCCAATCTAAAAATTTTCTCGTGTCTTCAGAATCGAAAGAATATTCAATTCCTGCATAGATATCCTCAGTATTCTCTCTGAAAATAACCATATCAATTTTATGTGGGTCTTTGACCGGGCTTGGGACACCCTTGAACCATCTAACAGGCCTCAAGCAAACATAAAGATCTAAAATTTGTCTCAAAGCAACATTAAGGCTCCTCATGCCTCCACCTACAGGTGTGGTAAGTGGCCCTTTTATCCCAATAAGATACTCTTTAAATATATCGATTGTTTTATCAGGAAGCCACTCTCCGGTTTCTTTAAACGCCTTCTCTCCAGCAAGAACCTCAAGCCAATCAACTTTCCTTTCTCCCGAATAAGCTTTTTTTACAGCTGAATCAAAAACTTTGACACTTGCATTCCATATATCGGGGCCTATCCCATCCCCTTCTATGAAAGGAATGGTTGGATTTGACGGAACATCCAAGTTTCCATTGTTCATTTCAATTTTTGTCACAACACCTCCAAATCAAACCAGAACCTTTTTCCTGCCTTTATTGTTCCTTTGAATTTTGGCTTAATAATGAATTGCCAATCCTTAATTCTATCGTCATTAAGCTTAACACCGCCTCCAATAATGAGCCTTTTAACCTCACCCTTGCTTTGAAATTTTCCTGTACCATAAACAACTTCCAGTAACCCAATTTTTCCTGAATGTTTAAAAAGTTCTCTTTCCTTTGGAGTTATTTTCTTTTGGATTGTCTTTTCGAAATAATCTTGTGCAGCCTTGGCAGAATCTTCACCTTTCAAAAAAGAAGTTATCTCAAACGCTAAAATCTTTTTTGCTTTCATTGGATGCATTTTTAAAATTTCAGAAATCTCTTTTTCATCAGTGTCGGTCAGTAGGTAAAAATAATCTCTCATTGGGCTGTCAGGAAGGCTCATCAGTTTTCCATACATATCTTTTGAATCTTCTTCAAGGGATATATCATTGTCATAGGATTTACTCATTTTTTTCTTTCCATCAAGTCCAACCAAAAGAGGTACCGTTAATACTATTTCGGGATCCTGATTACTTTCTTTCATTGCCTGTCTTGTTGTCATGAAATTAGGAATTTGATCTGTTCCTCCCATTTCTATATCGGGACACATCACAACAGAATCATGAGCTTGAAAAATTGGATACAAGATTTCGTGAACTCTTATACTCTCTCCCCTTTCAAGCCTTCCCCTAAAATCATCTCTCTCTATTATCCTGTTCAAACTTCTCGACTGACATATCTTTAATATCTCAGCAGCAGAAAGAGAACCGAGCCAATCGTTGTTATTTAAAAACTCTGTTTTGTTTTCATCAAGAACCAACAAAGCCTGCTCTCTGTACCTTTTTGTATTCTTTCTAATTTCATCAGAAGTTAAGACTGGCCTTGTTGTCTTCTTCCCACTTGGGTCTCCGACCAAAGCAGTGAAACTCCCGATAACTATCTGGACTTTATGTCCAAGGTCTTGAAACCTTCTTAAAATTTTGAAAATGACCATATGTCCTAGATGTAGTTCTGGTGATGTTGGATCCACTCCTAACTTCACACTTAACTGCTTCTTTTTAGAGAGTCTGTCCAGCAGTTCTTCCTTGCTAACAATAGTCTCAGTTCCTCTTAATAGAAATTCGATTGTTTCGTTTTCTTTCATTTAGAAACTAAATTATAGAAAGTAATAAATAAAATCTATTGGAAGAATTATGAAAATCAGGATGTTATTAAAAATAATTAGGGCTTTTTTGAGAACTATTGTTTCAATTTCGTTAATTTTTATTGCATATATATCATTTTCAGTAAGACAGCAAATGGGAAATGTGAAAGAAAAACTTGCACAAACACCAACTTCTCCAATTTATTTGGACAGATACGGAAATGAAATCTATTATCAAGACGGTTTTAAAAAATTCGAATTTGAAAATTCAAAAACAGGGATATATGAAATAGACAACCAGCTTGAAAGTGCTAAAAGAACCTTGATACTAGCAACACTTGCAGCTGAAGATAAAAGATTTTTCAGCCATGGTGGCATAGATTCATCAGCGATAATAAGAGCTTTTTTAAACAACCAAAAAAACAACAGGATTGTTGAAGGTGGATCAACCATAACTCAACAACTTGCAAGAACAGCCTTCGAGGATGTTGTTGGAAAAGAAAAAACCTACATAAGGAAACTGAAGGAAGCTGTTGCATCTATCCTTATAGAAAAAACACTTACAAAAGAAGAAATTCTCGAGAATTGGTATACCTGGATAAATTTCTCTCCTTCAAACCCAGGAATAATAAATGCTTCTGAATCTCTCTTTTCAAAAAAACCCTGGGAGTTAAGAACAGGGCAAATTGCATTGCTTGTTGGGTTAGCACAATCTCCAACAAAATACGATCCTTTAACCTATATGGAAAATGCAAATCAGAGAAAAAAGACTGTTTTGAGAAGAATGCTCGACTTGAATTTCATATCAGAAAAAGAATATGAAAAAGAATTATCGAGAACTCTCGAATTAAAACCTCTTGAAAAAACTTTCTATGCAACTGGTTTTATAAATTCTTTGAAAAAAAATTCAGAACTAGACACTCAAGAATTTCCAGTTATAAACACAACCCTAGATAAAGATTTGCAAAACAATGCCTATGCAACTGTTTGTTTTTTCGCAAACAGGATAATGAACAATGAAAGTAAAGATGATTTTGGAGACTTCGAAGGAATGGCATTGATTTCAATTGATCCAAAAAATGGTTCAGTCAGATCTTTTGTAACATCACAATACGAAATCAAAAACAACCTAAAAGATGAGACTGATTGCTTAGAAGAAGAAAATCTAACATCCAAGGGTGACTGGTACGATTTCTCGGAATCTTATAGAAGCCCTGGCTCATCGATAAAACCATTTATCTTTGCTGTAGGAATTGAAAATGGGATAGACCTAAATGAAAAAATATCAGACCAAAAAACACTATTTTGGAATGATGAAGATTCAAGCATTTATTCTCCAGAAAACCATGGCAAAAAATACTTAAAAATTTCAGACTGGATCAATATTTTCTCAAACTCCTCAAATACCCCTTTCGTATATCTTTTAGATGGAATAGGCAATGAAACCCTTTCTGAATATTGGGAAAAAATGGATTTTAAAAAAAATTGGGGCCCTTACCTTTCTAGCGCTCTTGGAACAACCGAAGTAAATCTCATAGAACTAACGAGTCTTTTCACAACACTTTCATCGTATGGAGAAAAAAAACCTTTGCGATGGCTTGATTCAACAAGCTCTAAAAAAGGAGAAATGCTCTTCAAAAATAACCTAGATTCAAAAAAAGTATTTCAAGCTAACACAGCAAGAAAAGTAATTTACATTCTTGGAAAAGCTCTACACAGTAAAGAAAGCACAGGCAAAAACTCAATTGCTTGTGAAGGTTTGGAAAACGAAATACCTGTAATTGCAGGAGAGTGTCTTCAAGAATGGCTCATTAAACCAAACGAAGCCATTGGGATTGAAAGATATTCAGTATTTGGAAAAAGTGGTACAAGTCAAAACAACAGGGACGGTTGGTTTGTTGGATGTATCCCTGAATTGTGTACAGGCATTTGGATAGGAACGAAAGACGGAAAAGGCAATCTGGCAGGAGGAAGTTATCCAGCATTAGCATTTAACATGTTCATGAGACTTTCTGCCCAAAGCTTATCCTGGGCTACCTTTGAACCTCCAAATAATTTTGAATTTGAACCAAAAAGCCTTTTTAGTAATTAAACTACCTTAGATGAAAACTAAAAAGACATCATCAAACAAAATCTATAGTTCAATATTGATAGGTTCTGGAAAAGGAGGTGTAGGAAAATCTATGATATCTGCAAATGTTGCCTTGGGCCTTTCTCAAAAAGGGTTAAAAGTTGGATTACTTGATGCTGACATATATGGACCAAGCCAATCTCACTTTTTCAACCTTCCAGAAAAAACTGGAGCAAGTTCTGAAGGAAGCATAATTCCCCACGAAAAAAATGGGATAAAAATACTATCGATGGGTTCCATTGTTGACAAAAACAAACCACTTATATGGAGAGGGCCTGTCGTCCACAGGGCTTTAGAACAACTAACAAATGATGTTAAATGGGATGAAATTGATGTTCTCGTTGCAGACATCCCACCAGGAACAGGAGACCCCCTAATCTCCTTGAACAACATACTGAAGCCCTCTGGAAGCCTTCTTGTAACAACTCCACAAGAGACTTCTATAAACGATGTTTTAAGATCGAAAAATGCTTTTAAAAAATTGAAATGCGAAATAATTGGTATTGTTGCAAACATGAATGGCTATTTTGACAAAGATCAAAAAAAGATACTTCCTCTTTTTCCAACAGGTTTAAAAAAATTTGTTGAGGAGGAAGAACTGAACCTTTTAGCAGAAATACCATTTAACCCAAAAATAGCTGAAAGTTGTGAATCAGGAAAACCCTATCTGTGTGATGAAAAAAACAGAGAAGAAGAAAGTTGGCAAAATCTAATAAATGGAATCTATGAATTCCTTGTAAAAAAAATAGAGAAAAACAAAAAATATAACAGAATTGGAAAATTAAAAATTATTGACTAAAAATAATAATAAATAATTGTCCAACATGCAGCAAGACCGGTTATAAAAGTCATAGGAACTCCGACTCTCATAAAATCCTTGAATTTATATTGACCTAAACTGAAGACAAGAGTGTTTGTCTGGTATCCAATAGGGGTTGCAAAAGATGCTGAAGCTGCTATTGCAACAGCAATCATGAATGGATAAGGGTCCCAACCCATAGAAGTACAAACGGTTAAAACCAATGGAACAAAGGTTATTGCCGTTGCTGCATTCGACAAAAAACTTGTAGCTAATGCAACAAGGAAATAGACGATTATTAGAGCAGATCCTTGTGAAATTCCTTGAAGATGAACTTCAAGATATTGAGCAATATTGTAAAAAATTCCTTTTTCATACATCGCATTACTCCAGGCCAAAAGACCTACAAGCAAAACAATTACCTTATGATCAACAGCTTCGATTGCTTCTTCTATTTTGACGGTGTTGAAAATAAGCATTCCCCCTACAACCACAACAGAAACAAAATCCAAAGAAAAACCCTGTGAAACAAGAAAAACAAAAGCCAACAAAGCAACTATTGCAACATTTGCATGTTTCCTATGAAAAAAATTGTATTTATTTTTAGAGATCAAAACAAGATCTGAATAAGGTTCATTTATCTTTTCAAAACTTGCTGAAGTTCCATGAAGCAAGAGAGTGTCTCCAACTCTAAGTTTGTACTTTGGCAAAGAGCCTTTTACTGGTTGTGAACCGTGTCTTATACTTAAAACAGCAAGTCCAAAATGATCTCTAAAAGCAAGTTCTCCAATTGTTCTTCCGGCCATCTGAGATCCAGGAACAACCAATGCTTGTCCTAGTTTCAAGCCTTCTTCTTCGGCTGACTGTAATTCCTCTTCTGCACCAATCATTTGGATTTCGTATTTTTCAGAAAGGTAACCACACTTGTCAGGACTGACTCTTACCAAAAACTCATCTCCTTCTGAAAAGAGAGTGTCTCTATGTGGTCTCATGACCATATGATGATTCTTTCTATGTATCTCAATTAACTCAACTTCTTTTTCGAACAAAAAACCAGAATCTTCAATATTTTTTCCTATTAATTTTGAATTTTCCTGAATGCGAAAAGCAACCATAAAACTACTTAACTTGTAATTTTCAGTCAGGTTTTCACGAATATGCTTATCTGGAAGCAACCTTCTGCCAAAAATCGTGAGCCAAAACCCTCCAGCCAAAGCAGCTGCAAAAGCAGGAGTAAAAAACGAAAACATTTCGATTTCTCTAAAATTCAAATCATTTTGTTTAACAAGTTCAGAATAAGATTGTGCCACAAGAAGATTTGTAGATGTCCCTATCAACGTCATTGCTCCACCTAAAATTGCAACATAAGATATTGGTATTAATAATTTACTCGTTGAAATTCCACTTCTTCTTCCAAGTTCTAAAGCAACTGGTATCAAGATGATAACAACAGCTGTATTGTTTAAAAACATAGAAAGTACTGCAATTACGAAAAAGAAAAAGCCTACTCGAAATCTTGTAACGTTTTTTGATTCACCTTCATCCCCAACCAAGAACCTACCGACAAGATTAAAGGCCCCACTTTTCTGTATCCCAAAACCTAATATGTACAATGCAGAAATCGTAACTACTGCAGGATCGATGATTACAGAAAGACCTTCAGAAGGTGAAAGGGCTCCAAAAACTATGAGCAAGAACCAAAGACCAGCACCAATTCTCTCATATTCGAAAACATCGAAAACCAAAAGGACTATTGCCAACAAGCCTAAAAAAACAGAAATATCCATTACTTTTTGAGAGACAAATTCTTAAAATCTTCTCTCCTTAAAATTTTATGAGAATCAGCATTGTTGATTAGTTCAGTAGCTACATTGTTCCTTGATGCAACAACCTCAACAACCTGCCCTGACTCTTTTAAATGTTTAACCAAATGTATAAAATCAGCATCTCCTGAAACAAGTATCTGGATGTCTGAAATTTTCCTATTTGCATCTTTTATCATGTCTACAGCAATCTGAACATCAACACCTTTTTCTTTTATTTCTGTTGCATCATCTATCAAAAACCTTCTCAAAGAAGACTCTAAATTGACAAGCTTGATCAAAGCATCCTTGCTTAAAGACTTATCCTCACAAGCTTCTTTGATTTCATTCAATAATTCTTTTGGTACCTTTTTTGTTTCAACTTTCAGCTTTCCCGCTCTTACCTCAAGCCTTTCCTGCCTGTTTATAAATTCTACAAATTTCGATTTTCTTTCATATGCGATTGGATCTATATTTTTATCTGGAAGAGCAACATAATAATAAGCCCTAAGCAATGCTCTATCAGTTCCGATAATCTTATGAACGAGTCTTTTTACATCAATTCTGGAAACTCCATAATCCATATGTGACCTATACAAATTATGAGCATCAATATAAACAATAACTTTTTCCAAAACAATAAACCTCGAACCAAATTCTATATTTCCTTTATGCTTTTATCAACAAACTGAAAAAGCTTAGATATTAGAATTAAAAAGTTGTATGAATAATTTATACGGAAAAGAAACAGAACTTGCGATAGAGAATTTCAAAATATCGTCTCAAAGAGTTTCACCACATGTAATCTCGTCAATAGCAATCATAAAATCCTCAATGGCTGAATCAAATAGTTCACTTGGACTGCTTGATGAAGAAAAATCAAAAGCCATCAAGAAAGCGAGCCAAGAAGTGATTGATGGGAAATGGAACAACCAATTCCCAATAGATGTTTTTCAAACAGGGTCTGGAACAAGCACTCATATGAATGTCAATGAGGTTATAGCAAAAAGAAGTTCAGAAATATCTAATTTAAAAATAGATTCCCACGATGACTTAAACATAGGTCAATCATCAAACGATGTGATACCTTCAGCAATTCAAATCTCAGTTGCATTAGCTGTTAAGAACCATCTAATACCCTGCTTGAGAAAATTAACAAACGAGCTTGACAACCTGTCAAAAAAGTCTAGAGGCTTGATAAAAACGGGGAGAACACATCTTATGGATGCTTTGCCAATAAAACTTGAGGATGAAATAAATGCCTGGAAATATGGTTTGGAAAAATGCCAAAATGAAATCATTGAATCTCTAGAAAAACTGTCTGAATTACCTCTAGGGGGAACGGCAGTTGGGTCTGGGGTAAATTCATCGAAGGAATCATTGGAAAAATGCTTGAAAATAATGTCTAAAAAGACATCCTTAAAACTGAAGCAAATCAAATCCCCTTTTTTAGGAATGTCCATACCTTTACCATTGCTAATGACCTCTTCCAGATTGAAAAATCTTTCAGCATGCCTTTACAAAATATCAAATGACCTAAGATGGATGAACTCAGGACCTCTTTCAGGAATATCTGAAATAAAGTTACCAAAACTTCAGCCGGGATCTTCAATAATGCCTGGAAAAGTAAATCCCGTCATTCCTGAAGCAATTTGTCAGGCATGCCTTCAAGTTCAAGGCAATGACAATGTTGTAACAAATGCAGTTTCCTCAGGATCCTTTCAACTAAATGTTACCTACCCCTTGATATCAAAGAATCTTTTCGAATCGATTGAGTTACTTTCAAATTCAATGATTTCGCTTTCTGAAAAAGCCTTGAAAAACATTGATTTCAATAAGGAGGTAATCGAAGAAAGCTTATGGAAAAACCCCATACTTGTAACTGCATTGAACTCAATAATTGGATATACAAAGGCATCGAAAATAGCAAAAAAAGCTTATGATGAAAAAAGAAACATTCTTGATGTTGCATTTGAAATGACTGACTTAAGCAAAGAAGAACTACAAAAAATAATGGATCCAAAAAAATTATCTGAATAATGAAATACATACAGAAAGCAATCGAAAAATTCTTGGATCTAGATTGTTTTTTACCGATATGGCTAGCATCTTTTATACCATCTCTGAGCATCTATCTAACAACAGGACTTGATCCATTTATGGAAGAAAAGCAACAACAGTTAGTTATAGATAAATTGCCTGAAGAAATCTGGGTGAGCCCATCATTTCTATTTATCATAGTTTTAAGCTTTTTCTTGACTCTGCTATCAATTCAAATAGGCTTAAAAAAAGCGAAAGGAGAAGAGTCAATTCCATTTCTAAAAAATCTTAATGAAACTTTTGAGATTATTGGGCCATCCTTGGTTACGGGACTGCTCTATATCATAATTCTCATACCAATGGGGCTTTTGATTGCAGTAACTCTGGGTCTTTTTGTACCTGTCTTAGTTTGGTTTGGTATTGCAACATCCTTATGGACATATGTGGTCGTTAATGAAAAATCTGCAGGATGGACTCCTATAGCAAGAAGCATCAGCTTGGTAAAAGGTAAATGGTGGAGTTTTTTTGGAATATTAATTTTGGTAGGAATAATTACCGGGCTCGGAGGCATGGTCCTTCATTCAATTGGAGTAATTGTAAATAGGCCTTTGGGAATAGCTCTTGGAACAGCATTAGCGCCAATGCAAATTCTTACAATATCCTTCATTTATCTTGAACTTAAATCCAATAAAAAAACCACTTCTCCAGTAATAGAGGATATCTAAAAAAAATCAGATTAGAGAGAATCTAATAAATTCGAATATTTTGTCTCAGTTAACTCTTCCTTTATAGAAGATTCGAAATCAACAGAATAACAATCAAGTTGAAAAAAATCTGTTGTTATATTTGTTATCTCAGATTTGATCGACTTAAAGTTCTTTTCTATTTTCAATTTTTTTAAATTCGTTACATAATCCTGATGCCTTATTCCTGGTCTGTCAGGAGGGATAGGCAAGTATTTAACTATTTTATGAACAGGTGTATCTACCATCAATGTTGAATGCCAAAGAAGTGCCGAGCCCCTTCTAGCTTGTGCTGTTCCAGAAACCTTTTTAAAATCTTTTCCATCTGAAGCCATAATATCGCTAATTCTTGCTGTAGAACTCTTTAAGCCATTTTGATTCAAGAATCTTTGAATTATGAGTGAAAGCCATTCAAAAGACTTTTTTGGATCAAGTGGCAAGTTCCATTTTTTTCTGTCAAGAGCTATGGCTATATTTAAATTTCCAAAATCATGGAAAACAGCACCTCCCCCACTAAATCTCCTATAAACCCCTATATTGTCTTTAATACAATTCTCAATGTTACAAACCTCTCTAATGTTTTGGGATTTTCCAAGTATCACAGAATCTCGACCTCTCCAAAACCTCAACCAAACGCTATCTGGGTTTAATTTAACATTCTCAAGAAGATACTCTTCTATATTTAAATCGATTTTTGGATCTTCTGCGGAGTAATCTAAAAAATTAATCTTCAATGTCAAAACTCTCTACTGGAGGGCAAGTGCAGATAAAATTCCTGTCACCAAAAGTTTCGTCAATTCTAGAAACAGAAGGGTAAAATTTTCTATCCTTCACCCAAGGGAGAGGATAAAATGCCTTTTCTCTTTTGTAAGGGTGGCTCCAGTCTGAACTGACAACCATCTTTGCTGTATGTGGGGCATTTTTAAGAACATTGTCGTTTTTTGGAAAATCTCCATTTTTAATCTCATTAATTTCTTTTTTAATCGCAATTAAAGCATCAGAAAATCTATCCAATTCATCTTTGTCCTCACTTTCTGTAGGCTCAATCATGATTGTTCCTGGAACAGGGAAAGAAACAGTTGGGGCATGAAAACCATAATCCATTAACCTTTTCGCGACATCAGTAACAGTTACCCCGGTTTCAGATTCAATGTCCCGCAAATCTAAAATAAACTCATGGGCAACACTCCCTGTTACATCTTTATAAAGAACTTGATAATGCTCCTCTAAGCTGCTCATTAAATAATTTGCATTTAATATTGCAATTTCGGTTGCCTTTTTTAATCCATCAAAACCCATCATTTTTATATAAAGAAAAGGAATACACAAAATAGATGCACTTCCCCAAGGAGCTGAAGAAACTTGCTTTCCGTTAAAGCCAGTTCCAACAACTGAATGTCCAGGTAAATATTTCTTGAGATGTTCTGCAACACATATGGGGCCAATTCCAGGACCTCCACCACCATGAGGAATACAGAAAGTTTTATGAAGATTCAAATGACAAACATCCATCCCATAATCTCCAGGTCTACATAAACCAACCTGTGCATTCATGTTTGCACCATCCATGTAGATTTGACCTCCATGCTGATGAACCAAATCTGCAATCTCTATTATTTTGTCTTCGAAGACACCATGTGTTGAAGGGTATGTAATCATGAAAGCTCCGATTCGATCAGAATATTCTTCACATTTTTTTTTAAGGTCTTTAAAATTCACATTTCCGTATTTGTCACAAGCAACGACTTTCACTTTGAAACCAGCCATCACAGCACTTGCTGGGTTAGTTCCATGTGCAGAACTTGGAATCAGGCATATGTCCCTATGAGAATCTCCTCTATCTAAATGATAGTTCCTTATACAAAGTAAACCTGCATACTCCCCTTGAGACCCAGCATTCGGCTGCAAAGAACAACCCTTAAACCCTGTTATCTCACACAAATAACCTTCCAAAGAAGAAATGAGAGATTCGTAACCTTTCGTTTGAGTAGAGGGTGCAAAAGGATGGATTGATCCATTTTTAGGCCAAGAAACAGGATACATGCATGTTGAAGGGTTCAACTTCATTGTGCAAGAACCGAGAGGAATCATTGAAGAAGTTAAACTTAAATCCTTGTTTTCAAGATTTTTCAAGTATCTAAGCATCTTGTGCTCACTGTGGAAATTATTGAAAATCGGATTAGTTAAAAATTTAGTGGATCTGTTTTCAAAAGAACTGTCGCCACCATCGAATATGGTGTCAATACCAAAAATAGACAAAAGTTTTTCAACATCACTCTCTTCTGTTGTCTCGTCAAAAGATACCCCAACAAAAGAATCGTCAAACTTTCTTATGTTTATTTTCTCCTTTAAAGCTTTTTTGTAAACACTGTCTGCATCACAAGGAATTTTTATGGTGTCAAAAAAAGAAGAATTTTCAGGATTGAACCCTGAAGAAACCAAAGAACAATAAAATTGGTTCGTAAAAAAATTGATTCTTTTAGCAATCTTTTTTAAACCTTTTGGACCATGATACATAGCATAAGCTGCAGAAATGATTGCAAGAAGAACCTGGCTTGTACATATGTTGCTTGTGGCCCTTTCTCTTCTTATGTGTTGTTCCCTGCTCTGAAGAGAAAGACGATAAGCTGGATTTCCTTGAGCATCAACAGAAAGACCCACTACCCTTCCCGGAATCTTTCTTTTGTATTTTTCTTTTGTTGCAAAAAATGCAGCATGAGGGCCACCGAAACCTAAGGGAACACCAAACCTTTGTGCATTTCCAATAGCGATATCTGCTCCAAAGAAACCTGGAGATTCAATCAAAGCCAATGCCATTAAATCCGTAGCGACTGTAACAATAATGTTTTTTTCTTTTGCATCTTTCACAATCGAAGAATAATTTTTCAAAACAGTCCCTTCAGTGTCAGGAGTCTGGAGAAAGATTCCAAAAACATCATCTTCTAAAATACCTTCCTCAAAAGGGGAATCGAAAAAAGAAATAGTTATCCCTAAAGGTTCTGCTCTTGTCTTAAGAACCTCAATGGTTTGTGGATGGCATTTTGAATAAACAAAATATCTATTCTTGTTTTTTTTTCTTTGCAAATTAAAACTCATAACCATAGCTTCCGCTGCTGCAGTTGACTCATCAAGAAGAGAAGAATTCGCAACTTCTAATCCTGTAAGATCAGAAACCATTGTTTGAAAATTGAAAAGCATTTCCAGTCTTCCTTGAGAAATCTCTGCCTGGTATGGGGTATATTGTGTATACCAGCCAGGATTCTCTAGTATATTTCTTTTTATAACATTTGGCAGAATTGTTGAAAAATAACCCATTCCAATGAAAGACCTAAAAATTTGATTTTTTCCTAAAATTTCTTCAATAAGTTTTTCCGCATCATCCTCGCTTAAAGCCTTTTCTAAATTCAATTTATTATTAAAAATTATTGAATCAGGGATTATTTTTCTCGCCAATGATTCAGATGAAGAGAAACCAAGTTTTTTTAGCATTGAGTCTTCTTGAGACCCTGTCGTTCCAATATGCCTTTCAATAAAACTCATTAATGATCTTCTTTTTTGTAATCCTCGTAATCAGAATTCGTCATCAACTCTTCATGCTTGTCAAATTCTGAAAAAGAAATGAGCCAACCTTCCTCTTCTGCAGAAGAGTTAACGATGGAAGGGTCATCCTCTAAAGAATCGTTTATCTCGCAAACGGTTCCCGAAACGGGAGAATAAACAACCTCGCTTGTTTTGACGCTATCTATTTCTGCAATCTCATCGCCAATTGAGATTTCATCACCATCTTCAACAAGTATTTCAATATAAGTCAAATCCCCTAAAGATTTCTGAGCATAGTCTGTAATGCCTACCTTTTTCGAATCTTCATCAAACCATTCATGTGTTTTTGAATATAGCATAAATTATCTCCTGTAAAAAGGTTTTTTGCATAACCTAGCAATCTTAAACCTTTTTCCTTTTTTAATTACAAGTTCTTCATTCTTTTTCACAGTATTCTCCAACAAAGCCAATGCTATCGGCCTTTCTAGAGTTGGGGAAAAAAGACCACTCGTGACCCTTCCAATCAAAGACTTGTTTGAATAAACCTCAGACCCTTCTCTAACTGGCACTTCAGGAAAAAGAGCAAAAACTTCTCTTTTTTCATCTTTCTCTCTGTAGGAAAGCAAACTGTCTCTTCCAATGAAAGACCCTTTGTCGAATTTGACAGCCCAGCCTAATCCAGCCTGAAGAGGGTTGATATCCAAACCAATTTCATGTCCATGAAGAGGATAACAAACTTCAAGCCTGAGTGCATCTCTTGCCCCTAGTCCAACTGGGCACAAACCCAGTTCGAGAAAACTTTCATACAAGACTGAAGCTTCCATAGGCCTGACAAAAATTTCAAAACCATCTTCTCCAGTGTATCCAGTTCTTGCAATTTCTACCTTGGTTTCATTTATTTCAGTTTTTCTAAATTCAAACCTTCTCAAATTTTCAATATCGCAAGAAAGGCTTTTTAACACCTTTTCACTTTTTGGACCTTGAACAGCAATCAAACCCCAGTCTTCGCTTTCATCTCTGAAATCTACATCTGAAATCAGATTTTTACAAATCCAATCCTTGTCAATATTCACATTTGAAGCATTTACGACAAGCCTCCATTCCTCAAGACCTAATCTATAAACAATAAGATCATCTATAACACCTCCTTCATCGTTTAACATGAGGTTGTATTGTGCTTTGTTTATTTCTATTTTCGAAAGGTCGTTGGTTAATAAGTTTTGTAAAAATTTCAAAGATTTTCTCCCTGAAATTAAAAATTCCCCCATATGGCTAACATCAAAAATGCCTGCCTCGTTTCTCACAGCAAGAACTTCTCTCTTTATTCCTTCTGGAAACCAGAGCGGCATTTCCCATTCTCCAAATGGTCCAAATTTAGCATTTAATCGAGATTGCACACCAAATAAAGGAGTTCTTTTTAACATGAATTGATTCTAAACATTTAACTCTAGGATAAGGATGTGAAAAAAGTGAAATGTGTCTTGATTCATGGTTCTGGAATGAGTGGCATTACGTGGAACCCTTTAATTAAACACTTTCCAAAAAACTGGGAGGTACTAACACCAACCCTTCCTGGACATGGCAAAAAGGCACCAAAACCAAACAACCTGGAGGGGCTGAGCTCTTGGCTTAAAAAATATATATCAAAAGAAAAACCTATGCTAGTTGGAGGTTGGTCAATGGGCTCTTTTCTTCTTCAAAACACAATAAACAAATATGGGAAAATGGGTATAGAGGTAGTTTCTTTTATAAATGGATCTCCTTCAGAAAAAACATCTTCAACACCTAAAAAGGTCCTTGAAAAAAGAATAATGAATTATTTTCAAAATCCAATAAGGCATATAACACCAACCTTAAATGAAATGAAGATTTTTTGGAAAAGAGAAGAAATTGACTCGATAATAAAAACTTGCAAAAACACAGATGAAGGACTTTTAAAAAATCTCAGGTGGGATATGTTTGACGCAAATTTTGGAGAAAAAATAAAAAACTTTCCAGCGCCTATACTTTTAATGCATGGGGTTTATGACAAAATCAACCCCTTAAATCAAGCAAAATGGGTTCAAAAAACAGCAAAAAAAAGTTGCCTGTTTGAATTTAAATCAAGACATGCCCCATTCACTAAAAATCCAAAAGACTTTGCGGAAAAAATGGTCAAAGGATACGAAGCTTTATCGTAAGGATTTTGCTTGCTTTTCTTTTGGCAAGAAAAAAAGCTCTATTATCCAGGCAGAAAGATCAACCTCTCCTTTCTTCTTTGAAGTTCTATGATTTCCAGGATCCCAATGATGGTTATTATGCAAGCCAAATGAAAAAAATGTTAGAAGATGAACAAACCAATTGTTTTTCGAATGACAATTTTTTCCAGTTTTATAATTTTCATAACCATAGACATGGCAAATAACATTTACACAAGCCATCTGTATATCAACAATTGCAGAAGGTACAAGCATTCCAAAAAGGACCCATTCAAGACCAAAGAAACTCCAAATTAATAAAACATACACAAAGACAAGTGGAAAATAATAGGCATGAGTGAATTGGTAAGTTTTATCTGAAATTAGACCTCTAAAATATTTTTTATTTTCTGAAGGAATGAATTCGTATGCTGGATGCAAATAGAACCAAACTTTCCACCATGGTATAGTATGTGGAGAATGAGGGTCTTCCTCCCCATCACATTCAGCATGATGCTTCCTATGAACAACAGCCCAGTGAAGAGGACTACCGCTCATACAAGGTATTGAAAAGAAAAGTAAGAAAAGCCTTTTGGGGTAAGAGGTCTCAAATGCTTTATGGGCATCATATCGATGCAAACCTATATCAGTCCCAAAAACAATCATAAAAAAACAAACGATTAAAGAAATGGACCAGTGAAAAACTAAATTTGAAGAATCCTTCAAAGAATAAAAAATTGCAAACAAAACAAACAAAGGTTTTATTATGATAAGAAACCTCATCAAGAAAGGGTACGAATGTTCCAAATAATCGTTATAAAAAGATTTAACTTTTTGAGACATTTTTATTATTTTTTAACAGAAAGTTTCAAACCGCTTTTATGAGATGTGTTTTTAAAAAATTTCAAGAAAAACTTGCTAAAATCTTTAATTGCATCTTTCTCAAAAGCAATAAAAGTTCTAATGTACATATCCCTTATGTGTGGATATTTGTTTCCCCACTTCAAAAACATATCGACAAGTTTTGGATTGTAGTAAAGTTGAGCCCATCCTTGAATATGGAAAAGAACATCTTGAAATTCATTTTTGTATTTTTCATGATACTCCTTTTCTAAATATTCTTCAGAAAGATCCCCTTCTTTTAAACCTTTTAGAACAGCATCAGCGAGAATCATTCCTGAACCATGAACAACATGAAGACCTGCAGAAAAAACAGGATCAACAAAACCAAGTGTATCTCCAATTAAAACCCAACCATCTCCAACGGCTTTTGAAGACTTTGCATGAAAGTTACAAAGTAAAGCAGAATCCTTTGAAGCCTGGTTTATTTTGTTTTTAACAGCTTCAAATCCAGTTATCCTTGTTGCATTTGCTATTCTTTTTCTAACAAATGGATGATTAGAAACCCATTTTTCATAAAATGCCTCAGGGTCTTTTGCATATTCCTCCCAATGAACATTCTTGTCTGCAACAATGCCTATTGAAGCTTTTGGCGATTTTAAAGGAGCCCACCAATACCAAAGATTATTTTCAGTAAAAAGTAACCTAACATCGCCCGCATGTATCCCTTTGTCTCTTTTACATCCATTCCAATGAGCAAAACATGAAAAAGAATGAAGTTCTTCAATTTCCATCCTTAACCCTAGTTTTCTAGGTATAAAATTCGCTCTGCCGCTTGCATCGACAACAAGCTTGCAATTAACATTGAACTTCTTACCATGCCTTGAAAAAGAAACGCCATTCATTTTTCCATTTTCATCATAAAGAAGATCCTCAACCCTGGCTTCTTCAAGAGCGGCAGTTCCATTTTTTCTAGAATGATCTAAAAGAAACTCATCATAAACAGCCCTGTCTAATTGATAAACATGAGCATGACATCTATGGTCATCAGGATGCACATCTTGGTCAAAATTGAATTGAGTTCCATTAGGGGTAATCCATCCAGCTCCCCATTTTTTTATAAACAAAGGATCAAGCATTTTTTTTGTAACACCTAAACGATGCCAGATTCTCCATATTGCAGTTGGGGCAATTATCTCTCCAACAGAAAATCTTGGAAACTTAGAACCTTCAAGAACCAAAACTTTATGTCCTTCTTTCGCAACCAAGGACGAGAAAACAGCTCCTGCTGGACCTCCTCCTATTACTACAAAGTCATAATAGTTGTCAGGAATGAAATCTTTATCAAAATCCATAACCTACTAATTCTAAACCTCTATTTCTTTTTTTAAACCTTTCCCCAATGCAGGGTAATCGGATTCAAAAAAGTTTCCCAAATAACTCCCAGAGACATAGCCATCGAAAGACTCAGGTGTCGAAAAAATCCCTCCATTTGGTCTGGGGAAGTTGATTTCTTTTTTCTTTCCATGAAAAGCCTTTCCTTCAATAACCTCTGCACCGTTTTTATCTTTTACAGAAAAAATGAAATCATCTTTCCTCTCTTCAAGAAAAATTCGGTCTCCTAAAAAGCTTGCATGAACTTTTGTCTTTTCTCTTTCAGTCCATCTAAATATCCCCTCGACATCATTTGTTCCAGGCATTGTGCCTATCTCAAAAGATGCATTTGGAAATTGTGGCATCAAATTGACATGAAGCCATGTCCAAGAATCAGGAAAATCTGGTCCATGGTTTTTAGCCTGATAGACAATAGCATTGTTAAGATTTATCTTTTCTTCAGGATTCTTGATGTAGCCATTGGCATAACCTTTCATTGTAGGAACCCTATGTATGAAAGACAAATTCCTTAAATGAAGTTTCTCCCTTACATTAAATGCTCGTAAATCTTCTCCTCTTTCAGTACCATCTGAACAAATAGAATCAATTGAAAAATCCCACTCATAACCTTTTTCATGTATCTTTATTTTTTCTGAAGAAAACAAATTATCCTTCCACCTTATATCTGCATTCTTTTCGCTAGCTTTAATATCTTCTAGAATTTCAAACATCTCTACATCAGATTGAGAAGAACAAAAATAAAAAAAACTTTTCTTTTTTGAAGGTGTTGAAATTATGTGAGGCATTAGAAAAAACCACTTCTTTTTTTCGGGAATCAAAATTCTACAATTCCAAAAATCAAACCAATGGCCCTTCCCAGGATACCTATAAGCATTTCTGTAATCAAAAACCATTCAAAGCCTCAGTAGCCATAAGAAGATGTAATGCAACACCGAGATGTAAAGCGTCTTCGTCAACTTTGAATTTTGGATTATGTACACTTGTAGTTGTCTCTTTTTCTTCATTACCTATTCCCAAAGCAACAAAACAACCTGGACAAACCTGTGTGTAATAAGAAAAATCTTCTCCTCCCATGACAGGATCGAGTTCAACAATATTTTCTGAAAAAATACTTTTTCCTTTTTCCTTAATCATTTCCCAATGCTTGGAATCATTGACTGTAGGTGGATAAACATGACCAGGGAAAGCAACCTCAGCCTCACAATCATGTGCAATTGAAATATTTTTTGCAATCTCTTCTACTCTTTTCTGAATCTTTTCTTGACCTGAAAAAGTTAA
>MDTE01189386.1_pt1 | contig 29522 bp, 19 predicted proteins | sample 811231 | NCBI WGS metagenome assembly MDTE01 (sample SAMN05326651, study PRJNA326480) | marine metagenome | isolation source: seawater | place: Indian Ocean: Red Sea | collected 2010 | reverse complement strand
CCCACCACGCGCCCGGGCTGAATCCCGCCCCCCGCAAACCAGCAGGGAAAGACGTCGCCCCAGTGATGCCGACCTGGGGTGAACGGCTCCCCCGAAGCATTCTTGCCATTGGGGCTGATGGGAGAAATCCTGGGAGTCCTCCCCATTTCGCCGCACATTATCACCAGTGTCTCGTCCAGTAAGCCTCGCGCTTCAAGATCGGTGAGAAACCCACTCAGACAATGATCGATCGACGGCAGCAGCTTGCTCTTCAGGTCGCGAAATGCGTTCTGGTGGGTATCCCAGCCACGCAAATTGATCTGGACCATGCGGACGCCCGCTTCTACCAGTCTCCGGGCCACCAGGAAGCCCTGGCCCCACTCTTCGCGACCGTAGAGGTCGCGTGTGCGATCCGACTCCTGTGTCAGATCAAATGGATTCCCACGGCCAGGCCGGGCTGCCAGCACGTAACGCATGGCCTGGTGACGGTAGGCGTCCCAGGCTGCCACGGCACCACTCCGGTCCGCCTTTTCGAGCCCCTGCTGTAACGCGTCGAGACGGCCCAACAACGCCCGCCTGTCTTCCAGCTGCGGAATGGAAACCGACCCGGTATTGCCCAGGTTCGGCAAATGGAAATCCGGCTGCCGACAGCTACTATTGTCCCACCACGCCTTGGCACCCGTCCCCGGCGCACGTTCCGGGTCGAGATTGGGATCGTCATGACTGAAACAATTTGGACAGGATCCTGCCGCGTCCTTGGCGTGGCAAGGCGCGGCCAAATCAACACCCAAGCGTCCATAACGAGGTCCCAAAAGTCCAGGGTCGCGTCCCGGATACCGCATCAAGTTACCGCGGGGCAACTCAACCACCGCCGGCAGCGGTACGTCCGTCGAAGTCGGCGCCGCATAAGAAATCATCGAACCGATCGAAGGCCAACTGATCCGACCCTCGCGTGGATTGGAGATCGACGCGTTCGTATCACCGACCGGCAGCGCAGTCGTCCCGGTGTGCAACAGGTAATGGCAACTGCTGTGTTCATTGCGAAACTCCCTGCCGGCCACATGGTGCATGGTGCGGACAATCGAAAACCGATCCGCCAGGGAGGCTAATTTGGGAAGGTATTCACAAAACTGGACCCCCGGAAGGCGGGTCGCCGTCGTTCCATATTCTCCCCGAATGGTCTCTGGACTTTCTGGCTTGGGATCGACCGTTTCATGCTGCGAAGGACCACCCGACTGGAAGATGAAGACAACAGATTTGGCGGTTGCCTCGGCTGATCGAGGCGTTGCGACACCTGCCGCCTCAAGCCGGAGCAAATCGGCCAGGCCCGTTCCCACCAGGGTCACCCCCCCGACTTCCAATAATTCCCGTCGGCCGATCTGTGGATGGTCCTGTGGTCGACATCCGTAACGATGCATGGCGGTCTTCCTGTGTATCCGGTCATAAAGGGGATCCAGCCGAGCCCTCATCATACCACTGCCGGCATACCTGGAGCGAGCCGGATCGTACTAGCGGACCTCAATCTCCACCCGCTCCACGACAGGGTAACCGCACCCATTGGCGGCGCCCAACGCCACTCGGTACTGCAGAAACCGATCCTCCCGCTTCAGACGAAAAGGGTTGGCGCCGCCCGCCGTCGGTACGGCCCGCCACGCGGCGCGCGATAACGCGTCGCGTGTGGCGGCGGATCGAACAGCCCACGTCAGACTCGCTTGCGGCGGCTGGGTTGCCTGCCACTGGAGACGACCGGACTCCGCCGGTTCGCGCAAGCGAAACACGGCGGATTCATACCGTTGCCGATAGGATCGGTCGGCAATATGGCCGACATCGGCCGCCCACATCAGGTGAGGCCCGTTGGTGGGGAGTCTCTGGATTTGCGGGTTCTGGAATCGTTGCCCATCGTTATAGAAGACGCGTGATTGGGTACGGTGGTTGCCGTGGCGTGTGTGCGCATTGACGGCGAGATCAAGTTTTCCGTCGGAATTGAAGTCTCCGATCATTGAATCGTTGACCGAATCGCAATACAACGTCGTACGCTGACGGGTCGCAAAACCGGTTTCGCTACCCCAATAAATGTGGCAGGCCAGATCTTCTCGAGTGAGTTCGCCACTATGCTGTGGCGAAAAGATGTCGAGGTGGCCGTCACCATCGAGATCGGCAATGGACCGCCCCAAAGGGGAGAAACCGGGGAGCCATTGGGCATTCCACGTCCGATACCCCGCCTCGCCTCCCCAGAAAATCACATTGCCCATGTCTCGGTAGCCGGCCAGTGGATCGTTATAACTTCCGACCAGCAGGTCGAGATGCCCATCGCCATTGAAGTCCGCCGCATCGACGCCGACGGGACCGGGAATCTTAAGACGCTGCTCGCGCTGCGGATCAAAACCGTCCGGGCCATTCCAGAAGATCCTGACGCAGTGTAGTTTTCGCGTAGTGACCGCGATGTCGAGCCAGCCGTCTGAATTAAAGTCCGCAATCAAGTGTTCCTGTGAATAGCCTTCAGAAGGGAACGCGACCCGCTGTTCGCGGCCGAAACCGTCCGCCGAACCGTAGTAAACAAACAGCATGTCCGTTGAACCTGGCTCTGCGGCGAACGGCTCCAGCACGAGATCCAGGTAGCCGTCGCGATTGAGGTCGGCCACACCACTTGTGCCCAGAAAGTGTTCGTGCAAAACCGTCCGTCGGGCTTTCAAGTCGAAACCATCCTCGCCGCCCCAGAAGATGTTCGCGCCCAGTGTCGGGTCGGCGTGCGCTGCGTCCCCGGCATGCCCCGAATTCAGCGCAATCAGGTCCACAAACCCGTCTGCATTCAAATCTGCAGCGCTGGCTTCATAACCACTGTGAAAGGGAATCTTCCAGACATCGTCAGGACGAAAACCTCGCCGGTTTCCCCAATAGACGAGGAGTGGAACGCCCTCATCGGCGCGGCCCCCGATACTATTGCAGAAGATGGCACGCGGCGGCCTGGCCTGCTCCCGCGGTGCGATGGCCACGCCGGTCGTGCCCGCGGTACTAAAGCCACCTGCAACGCGTAGAAACCCGCGCTGCCCGTCGCCCAGGTAAAAGTACGATGTCCCATTGAAGCGGCGGTCGGACTGATGAACCGCAACTGCCAGATCGAGCCGGTTGTCACCATCCAAATCCCCAATCGCCGTGGCGGCTACGTATGGCAGGGGAATCGACGTGGCGCGCAAGGGCGAGAAATCGCCCTCCTGGCCCCACAGGACACGGATTCGATCGCTTGCGTTGGTATCTGCTCCCGCCTGTTCTCCACCCGCGGCACGCGCTCCGGAAAACCGGGTCAACACGATGTCCGGGCTACCGTCTTCATCCAGATCGCCAACACAGATGTGCGACGCAGCGCCGGCCGGGAACGTGCGAACTTCCACATCCGTTTCCGCGCTGGGCAATCCCACCAGATAGATCTCCTGGCCACGCGTTCCCACGACGAGCCCCATCTGACCACGCCCCTCCCAGTCCGCCGCGGTCAGACAAGTGACGTCCTTGCCCGGTAGCGTAATGACGTGAATTCTTGGTCGTTTGGCATGGGCCGCATCGTCGACCGCGCTCACCAGCGTGATATGTCCCTTGGTGCTCAAAACGGCTAATTCCAGCCTGCCATTGCCGTCGACATCGACCGCAGCCAGATCCACCCCCTCAGCCACACCGAGATCACTCCGGTCGATCAGTTCAAAACCGTCGTGGCTGCCCCAGAATACCCGCACGATGCGACCCGCAGGTTGGTCAACGCGCCAACGTTCCGACCCCAACACCGCGATGTCGGGATATTCATCATCATTCAGGTCTGCAATCGCGACGTCGATCGCTCCTTGCATGGGCAGCGCCCCGTTGATCCGACTGGCGTCCCAACCGTTCGCCCCACCCCAGGCGATCGAAAGATGGCGTCGTTCGTGATGAACGCCAATCTGGTTGGGACAAAACACGGCGTCCGTGTACCCATCGCGATTTAGATCTCCCAGCGCAACTGACCGCGACCCTTCGACGTTCAATTGGTGCGTGCCAGGTTTTGCGGACTCGTCGAGCCAACCGACCGTCGCGGGCAGCATCTGGTACGTGTCGTGCGTGCAGTTAAATATCAGGTCAAGTTGCCCATCGGCATTCAAGTCAAACTGGTTGATCGTGCGCAAGGAGCCATCACGACTGATGTAGAGATTCTGTCCGCCCGCATCGAGTGTCCCTTTGGCAAAATCCTCAAACCGATCGTCCACCCACGTCTGCTGGCCACTGATCTCAGGTAGTAATGCAGACCACAGCATTACCATCAACGCCGCACTGGCGCGCCCGCAGATAACACCCGTCCGTCCGTCATGCGCGCGAACCACCATCAGCTCTCTCCTTGTGCTGCGACCGTTACGATCCCGCCGGGCCGCGGGAACTGTATCAATGCGTTAACGCGTACGTCACAACATTGATACCCAACGGGTAAGATCGTTTCTCGGAAAATTCACGAAAATAGGCTTCGTTCTCTGCCTCGCGTTCCCAACCGTCACCTATGTCGTTGTTGTGGCAGAGCAGGGCCACCACCGTGCCCCGGTCATCATAGTAAGCCCAGAAGTGCGGTGCATGGTCGCCTCCTGAAGAACCATGGGCATGTTCGAAGGTGAAACCATCGCTCCAGGTCTTGAAATCGACGACCTGAGGAAGTTCATCCAGGTCGTAGACCTGGTGAAAAATCGGGTGGTCGAGCGAGAGTTCCCTGGGCTCGCGGTCGGGAAACACCTGCCGCATTTCGGCCTGCAGATTTTCCCAGGCACGTGCGGACCAGAAATCGTCGACCATCATAAACCCTCCATTCAGGAGGTAACGGCGCAGTGCGACATGCTCCGTTTCACTCAAACGCATGGTTTGCACCCCTGCCAAATAGATGAAGGGGTACCGAAACAAATCCGGATCGGAAAAGCGCAAAACGCGGCCATCCGGATCGACCCTCAGGGACGTCATCTGCTGTAACCGGTAGGAAAAATTCCAGTCGCCGTCGGGGTAGTCGTTGTCCCAGCGATCCCACCAGCCAAAAGGGCCGTAAGAGTCATATTGAATCCGGACGAAGGTAAACGCATCCTGTTCAAAACCGGGAGCATTCTGCCACTGGGGAAACTCGTCGCGTGCAGGCACCCGCCTCGGTCGAAAACCGGATCCGCCGCGCCCACCGAAACGTCGATTGCGATACGCCCCGTCATCGCGGACCTGCGCAGCAACCTGCTCGCGAGCCGCAGGTTGCGCGGGAACATGTGCAATCCACCAGAGAATTGTCAGCAGGCAGCCACCCGTGATCAGCAGAACAGCCGCCGTTGTGTCAAGGCTGCGAGTTAACACGAACGTTCACCACCAGGGAGAGATGCCCAATCACCGTGCGAGTCGATGATACCGCAATCGCCGCCCCGGCGGCTAGTCGACCAGTCGCCAGTTCCCTGTCCCTGGCACAGATTCCGGCGTGCCGTTCGCGTCTCCGTTTTCTCTTGAGGCTACTTTTTCTTTTCCGCTATAGGCAGTTTGAATTCTGCCCCTTTGGCGGCTTCCCACTTCTGTTTCTGTGAGGGGCTTAACAGTTTTAACGCGGCCGCCCGCGACTCGCCAAGAAGTTTCCGGACCTCCTGCTGGGTTTCCTTTCTCCTCTCGGGTTGCAGCTGCGCCCGTAACCGTTCCGTATCGTCTCGTGACTTGAAGGCCAGATCGCGTATCGCGGCGCGCGTCTCTTTCGAAAGTTCAAGGACAGGCCGCAGCTCTTGACGGAGCAACATCCAGGCGCCCGACGTCCACTGGATTTCGATCTGGAACAGACGCTTGTGTTGTGCTTCGTCCAGGCTCCTGGCCAAGACATCACGCAGAGCTCTCGTCGCGTCCGATTGTTTCTCACGTCGTTGGGACGCACTTGAGAGTTGTCTGGCTTTCTGAATCTGTTGTCGCGCTTCCGTGACCGCCTTGTTCACGTCTGCCACCTGGCGTTCAGTCAATTTGAGTTCCTTGTGCACTGCGGGCGAATCTGCCAGAACAACAATGCCGCGATTGCGATTTGGTTTCTGCTGATCGGCACCTTGCGCCGTCACGGGAATCGCAAACAGCAAAACGATGGGTAAACGAAAGATCCGACTCGTCATTCCGGAGCTCCAGGTCTGCAGGCTACGCGACTCGCTACACAAAACACCAGGTTACTTCGACACCTTGCTGTTCGCCATGCTTGGCTGGATGTTTCACCGCGCAGCGCGTGGCAGCCAGACCACAACGGATCACTCCACGCTGATGGGTATGTTGACGACTTGCACCTTCCACTGGCTAAACTGGCCAGTCGTTTTGAGTACGCCGATCGTATCAAATGCATATTGATTCCCACGACCATAAACACTGTCCGGAGAGACGTTCCAGGTCCACACCGATCCCTCCGTGACATGTCGGACAGGCTGCGTTTCCACAAGTCTTTTCAGGATATCAGGCGTCGCATTCTCCTGTCGCACGCTATCCCCTCTCTGCCAGTGGCGAAAAGCGCCCCGCGACGTGATCAACCTGTTCATCATCGGGTTCGGAACGCTGGAGTGCTGGTGCGCACGGAAAACCGCATGCAGTTGGGCCGAGCCCCGACTGGCGTAGCGCAACAAATACCCCGTCGAAGTTTCTCCAAACACAAATGCCATCCGGTTGGTGTTGTACCCGAGCGGTGGAGCGTCATTGTAAAGTGAATAATCGCTCCACATGAATCCGATTGAATGCGGCCTAGTCGGATTTTGGGGCCGAAAATCAAGCATCCTCGTCGACAAGAGTTGTCGCGTCCGAGCGTCCAACGGAGAGACCCATTGTGGGTGGTTCTGTTGAAATTGCCGGCGTGTGATTGGTCCCAACAGCTGATAACACACGCTGTCGGGAGCGTTCAACAAGTCGTGCGGATCGTATCCTGGTTCCATGCCGCCATGATTGCATTGCAGGTAATCCTTCCCCACCCCCACATAGACAACGACCGGCAGGAAATCAAACATCCGCCAAATCCTTAACGGATTGGTGCCCGGTCCATACTTCGCCCGTAGTTCATGCAGGAACCCATAATTGGCCGTGAGCAGAAAATCCTCGTGATTCCCTCGGGCCATCAAGACCTGGCCTGGATTCTCGACCGCTAAACGGAAGAGCGTATAGAGCACTTCCACACCATAGGCACCCCGATCGGTGTAATCACCCAGGAAGACCAGATAGCAGCGTCGACTCTTGAGGCGAAAACCTTCCATGCGGCCGTTCTCGTTGAGCCACTTGAGCATGCCCATGAACGAGCGGATGTCCCCGTGAAAATCACCGTGGAAAACAAACTCGGCGCCGGGCTCAGCTGTGACCCTCTGCGCAAACGGCTGGAATGGGGTGGGCGGTCGAGTGAAATAGCTCCGTGTCGTATCAAAAAACTCGTTCTGCTTGGGCGCCGTCCCCACCCAGTGTTTCGGCTGACCAAGTGTTCCCTGACGGTAGATTGAGACCATGCGATCCAAGAGACGTTCCAGGTCTCCGAGGTCAGTCAAAGGTAACACGGAACGCGCTGGAAACCGTCCACTGAGGCTCCGATTGGAGGGAGCACGCAGACAACGTTCCCTCCACTCGCGATAACTGATCTCTTGGGCAATGCCGGCCGTAGCTGACAAGGAGAGGAGGGCCCAGGTCAGGAGCCCTGGCTTGCGCCAACGCGTCACGATCGATTGCGTCATGTTTTTCCCTTTTCCCAAGCGACGCAGCAGCGTCGCCTACAGTCAGTCTACTTTCTGCCCTGCACCTCCAGCACGACAGCGTTGTACTGAAGCGACAGCATCTTGCCCCCTTTTTAGCACGCGCCGGCAATTAACTGAACATCGAACGGTCATCGCGTGGGACCGGCAACGGGTGGCTGAAGGTCTCCCGATCCGTTTAGCTATTTGCCAACAGTGCTGGCATAACGTACCGATTGACCATAGTCTCTAGCGGTTGGAATGATTTCTTCTTCGCAAGCAGGCACCCATGCTCACCACGATTCGCTCCCGCCTGGCGACCACTGATCGCGCCAATTCTGTCGAGAAAATAAGCCTCGTTACATCCCCCATCCTCCTCCTACTGGTTGGCACCCTGCCACTCGTCTTAAACAGCTCCACCTGTGCGCAAGGGGGAAACCTCCGCGTTACCGCTGGCCGACAGTCTGCCTTGACGTGGACACGTCTCCCCGATCTCCCCGATCCATTGGGCGTAGCGGGGCCCTTTATAGGCGTCCACAACGGAGCGTTGGTGGTGGCGGGCGGTGCCAATTTTCCACGCCCGATCTGGAAGTCGGAGAAACGCTGGCGCCGCAAAATTCATATTCTGGTCAGACATGGCAGTCAATACACGTGGAAAGACGGTGGGACGTTGCCTGTTCCCATTGCGTATGGGGCGGCGATTTCGACCGACAAGGGAGTTATCTGCCTGGGTGGCAATCGCGGCCAGACAACTTTCAAACGTGTGTTTGCATTGCAGTGGGACCCATCAGGCCAGCGGGTGACTCAGGTCGACTACCCACCTCTCCCCAGGCCTTGCGCGTATGGCCAGGCAGCATTGCTTGGCGAGGTTCTCTACCTCGCCGGAGGACAGCATGGCGCTGGCCTGGACTCTGCAATGGCAAATCTTTGGGCACTTGATCTATCCGGCGTTGCGCCTCCGGCCAGCCGCGTCTGGCGCGTTTTGCCCCCGTGCCCTGGTGGCCCACGGGCCTTCAATCTCACCGTCTCACAGAACCAAGGGTCCGACTGCCTCTATGTCATTAGTGGGCGGCGTCAGGGCCAAGGGGGTGTCCAGTTTCTGCGCGACACCTGGGAATACAACGTACGTTTGCGACAGTGGCGGCGTCGTGCTGATGCGCCACGGTGTGTAATGGCGGGAACCGCCATTGCTGCCGCCGAGCACAAAATCGTTATTCTGGGCGGGGCCGACGGTACGCTATTCGGGCAAGCCGACGTTCTCAAAGACCGGCACCCAGGATTTCCGCGACGTGCCTGGCAATTCGACACGGTGGCAAACAGCTGGAGTGGCGCCGGCACCACGCCGCAAAACCACGTCACCACCCACGCTGTACGATTCGGTGATCATGTTGTGGTCGCCAGTGGTGAAATTCGCCCTCGGGTGCGATCACCATGGGTGTGGCAAATCCAGATACCAGCAAGCGTCAGCAACCCGGGTTGCCAGTAACGGTCGGGATGCCCTGTCGCCCAGTACGAACTGAGGACCGTTTCCACTGCCTGCTCGTCACAGTCGTTACTCCGTGATCCATCACCACCGCGGCGGATCGCGCATATCCTATACGGGCATCCCGGAATCACGCGTTGTGGGCACAAAAGCGCAAATGCGCCGCCAGGGCGACGGCCATAGCCAATCGATGGTGCGCACGGGTGGGGCCCCAAGCGTCAAGGGCCTTCACGCCCAGCACCCGCAGCACTTCATCCAACGAACCGGAGGCGGCCGGTGTTTTCCCGCATATCGACTTCAAAACCAGAGTCCGGACACGCGGGCCCGTCGCGCCCTGTAACAATTGGGCAGTCCGTGCATGGTACACCACCAAGACATCCTTAGGCTTGAGAAACGTGCGCCACTCCTGCTCAAAATGGGTCCTGGTTGAACACCTGTCTGGTGTGATTCCTGCCAGTTGCATATGTTCGCGAACCCGGTGTGGGAGGTCGACTGCGTGTTGCAGCACCTGTTCAAAACGTTCGTTGGTGCCCAATCTCTGGGCGACCCAGTTGACGGGTTGCAGCACGTCCGACCCACCTTCTTGCGACTTCGGTGGTGCCTCGCCATACGCTACCACGAGTTGTGATGCGGGCAAGAACAGGGCACGTGGGTATTTGTTGTAAACTCCCCCGGACCGGAGTTTCTGTCGCGTTCCCTGCTCCCTGCTGCGCCGCGTCATTTGCGCTGTCACCATCGTTTCGAAGGCCGCCAGGAGCTGGTCTAGGCCAGGCGTCTCCGGCTCCAGCCGCGACAGGGCCTGCACTGTCGCCTCCACGGTGGACAGGCTCAGGGGAGTCGGTTCACGCCGAATTCGATATTGGCCTGGCTGTGCCGGAGTCAGCCGCAACCTGGGAAGCGTTTGCAATTGGCGGCAATCGCGGACAATCGTTTTTGCCTGGTGCCATGTGCCGTCTACCACGATTAATTGACTCGGCCGCACGCCGACGTGGGACCGCACGTTACTGCGGGTGTCTTCTTCCGGATAAAGCAGGACCGCGTCCGGGGCGACCGGCAGGCCCCCGTTCGCAAAGTCGCGGTTATGCCCCACAACGATTCGGCACCTCCGTAGACCATGCCTCACGATTCGCGCCGTATTGAACGGGTGAAATCGTTCCGCCACATGCTGCAAAATGAGCACCTCGGTCTGATTCGCAACGCGTGGTATGGCTTCGCAATAGCAAAGATCAAGCGGGCGAAAACAGATATAGCAGCGGTGTGTCGTCCTGCGCTTCAAGAGTCCTTACTCCTCATGGTCCCGGCAACGCTACGACAAGGCGTTTCGCCATTTCGACCCGGTTGGCAAACGGAGTCTATCCCAAACCGGCTGCGCAAACACTCCATGATACGTCCTCCTGTTTCTGTAATGTCAGTGCCCTCATCTCTGCCGGCGCACATTGTGCTGGTAATGCGCGTACGCTCGATCTACCGGATCGCGAAGCAAACGCGCCACCCGCACGTTTGGTAATTCACTCACCACGCGACGTGGGACCCTGGGGTCAAAAATATACCCGGGGAGTAGCTTCAAAACATTGACTCCCCTGGGTGCGGGCAGTGAAACGGGGAAAGTGCATTCGGTACCACTTCATACCCCGAGAAAACTTTCTGCAAAAATAGTTCACCTCTTTCTCCATCGAGGGTGAACACTGTGGGTGTTGTTGCAGGTAGCCAAAGAGTTAAGTGGTGCCAGCCTTCATGGCATCCGCAATCAGGGAGTCCGGCAACGAGCGATACTGGTGCGTGCAATCGCGGTACCAGTATGACGGTGTCAGCGCGTGGCGAACACGGTTGACGGCTGGCTGATGCCACCAACGCGTAACCAGTCGGTTCTGTTTCATGCGCCCATGACCTGCCCACTCAGCAACTTTCCCGGCCCGACAACCCTCCCTGCAAACGATCACCGACATGCCAGGTTTGGCAACCGCTAGCGATGTTCCCCTCACTCCCTTTCAACCGCCGGATTCGCACCACCAGACAACGCGTTCTGCGACACAGGAGCTCCCTGAGCACAAAACGCCTCGCAGTGGCCCCCTGCCGCGGTGTTTGCTAGCGTGGCGGTCGATCCTAGGGGCGGTGAAATGACAGAGCTACTGGCCCTCTTCGACATTGAACCAAACTTTTCTCGCTTCAGACGTCGATACCCATCACAACGCACGGACCACTCCTGCCAATCCCCATAAGGACGCACCGATGCCTGCCGCAGCGCTGCACTGCATGACGCAATGGACGCGAGCCATGCGGAGTTTTGTCTTGCCGGCGCACGGTATTACCTATTTGACTCTCAAACGGCGTGCGGCGCGGTCAAACACCCACCCACCTTATGCATGCTTTGACTTCTCCAGCACGGAAATTGACGCGTGCATGGGAAGGTACCTGTTTCACCTCGTCCGCGATTTTATGCACCAGGGCTACATGCCGCTTTACAGGGATCGTTATCGTTTCCTGGCGACCATGCGTTACAAAAAATATAAGAGAAAGCTCCTTGGGCTTCCTTTCGGGATTTACCGTGATATTGATCAGATCGGGGGGCCGCACCTCCTGATTACCGACAACGCCAGCAAAACTTCGCCAGCTGCGATGAAAACAATCCGCGTTGACTACGGAGAACGGCGTCCGGCCGATTCCCGGGAAGAACCATTGCCCTTTTTTGTCCATCCCCATGTCCAATCGCATGCCGCCTTTCCACCGACGCCCGATCTGGCCGCCGAGCGACCGGTCCGCATGTTCTTCGGCGGCAACACCAACCCCAAGAAATATGCAGCAGGACCGGTCGTCGATAAATTCCGCATGCTAGCTCGCGTGGAGGTTCTTCAACAGGCGCGCACCCAGGTCGACGACATGGACATCTTCCAACCCATCCACCCAACGCAGCTGCAGCGACTGAACCCAGTGGTATTTCTATGCGCCGAGACACAACGATTCCGGATCCCTTTTGAAACCTGGCTGGCCACGATGCAGCAGGCCGACTTTTTCCTCGCTTGCCCCGGCGCGGCGATGCCACTCTGCCACAACGTCATTGAAGCCCTGGCATGCGGGACGATACCCATTCTGCAGTATCAAGACTATCTGCACCCAGCACTGGTGAATGGCAGGAATTGCCTGACCTACCACGATCGCGGTTCTTTGGCAGAAACCATCCGCGTCGCCACCACGCTGTCACAGTCCGAGGTGGTTACGTTGCGGCAGGGCGCCCACGCATATTTTCGAGAACATCTTCGACCTGGCGCCCTGTCCCGCAGGCTGCTGACGCGACCTTGCGATGAAGTGACGCTCCTGCTGAACGCCTATCGCGTTCCCCTGGCCGCGTGACCGAACTGCAATCATTGCCGTGACACCGCCGCGCCAACGGCCCTGCGATCGAGGCAGTACCTGCTACAAGTGCTTTTCGACAAAGCTCCAGGCAGACTCGTCATCGAACTCGTGCCCACCTTCAAACACGATGTGTTCAAATTTCTCGGATACTCCCAACTTTTGGTAAAAAGCCGCGGCCCTGGGAGCGGTTTCTTTGCCCATTTCACGATGGGACGCGTTATCCCGTGACCCTGCCTGCACCTGGTGCGCCCGCGGACAAATCAGGGCCACCAGATCCGCGTCGCGAAACCAGGTAAACCGATTCTGAAAACGGAAATCGCCCGGTACGGACAGTTCCTGTTTCGCGTAGCGTCCCTCCTGAACCCCAAAATAGCAGCTGGACACCGACACCTTGATGCGACGATCCAGGGCCGGTGTAACCTGCGCGTAATAGCCTCCGTAAGACAGACCTACCATGCCAATACGCGCCGGATCTACTTCGGGGCGTTTCTCTAGTACGTCTAACGCATAGGTGATTTTCGCTATCTCGACCGCTGTGATACTGGTTCCCACAAGTCGCATCCGGGCGTCAATCCGGGCACGAATGTCAGCGGGATAGCCTTCAGCTCGAAACAGGTGCTGCGGCGCGTAGACGACGTACCCGCGTTTGACCGCGCCCCGGACCATGTCATGGTAATTGGATCCACCATTGAACAAGGCCACCTCCGGCGAACCACCACCGCCATGCATAGAAATCATCAGGGGCGCGGAACCATTCAGCGCTTTCGGGACAATGTAAATTCCCTCTGAGTGAACGCCCGGCAAAATGGGAATCATCGCCCTGTAATAGTTTCCCAACGAATCGCTGCCGATTTGCGTGAAGGTTGCCTTTTTCTGAGGGCGTTCGCCTGGTGGCGGGTAGCCGATGCTGTCGGCAAACTTCATACGCAATGTCTGGGCTGAACGTTCAAACGACTTCGTCGAGGAATAATCCGGCTGAAACACGGTTGCCAGGCGAGACCGGTCAGCCGCGAGCGCTTTGACATACTCGTCCAATTCTCGCGCCTGTTCGGTGCGGAGGGGATTGCTATCCGACACGTTCTGATTGAAATACTGCGCCTCCTGGGTGTGGCCGGTACTTCCCAGTGCCGAAACCAAGGCCGCCAGCACAATCCAGCAGTGGTGATAATAATTGCGATTCATGCGTGAGCCCTTTTTTTTCTGGTCGTTCCGTTTTTGTGCGACGCTGCGTCCTGTTCCCTAACATGCCACGACAACAGGTGAGCGCCAACCGCTGTCCGCAAATCAGACCCGCGCGACAGGCGGCAACAACACCGGGCCGTCTCGGGTCCAAGTCGGTATGGCCAGTTCGCAGACTTCCAATATCAGGCGATAACGTCGTGGACCACGTGACCGTGAACGTCCGTCAGTCGGCGCTGCAGGCCATTGTGGTAGTAAGTCAAACGTTCATGGTCGATTCCTAGCAGGTGCAGCATCGTCGCATGGACGTCGTGAATCGAAATTGGGTTTTCCTCCGCCTTGTATCCGAAGGCGTCCGTCGCCCCATAGGACATGCCGCCGCGCACGCCTCCGCCTGCGAACCAGACGGTAAATCCTTCGGGATTATGATCCCGGCCAGTATTTCCCAACTGGAACATCGGCATCCGGCCAAACTCCGTGCAGCACACAACCAGTGTTTTCTCCAACAGCCCGCGTTGCTTCAAATCCTTCAACAAGCCAGCTACAGGCTGATCCAGGACCTCGGCGTGGCCGGGAACCAGCTCCGGCATGCTGTTGTGGGTGTCCCAGTTAAGACGTCCGCCCGACGCATAGGCACCGTTGAAGAGCTGCACGAAGCGGGTGCCACGTTCGACAAGGCGGCGCGCCAAAATGCAGTTGGCGGCGAAATCCGCCTTGACACGATTCTTGGAGTCCGCGCCGTACAGCTTTTTGATATGTGCGGGTTCACTCTGGATACGCATGACCTCCGGCACCGACAACTGCATCCGGGCCGCCAGTTCATAACTTGAAATTCTCGCCGCAAGGTCGCTGTCTCCCCGAAAGTTATCCCGGTGCCGCTCGTTCAAACGGTTCAGTGCCCGCAGCACTGTCCTGTTGGCCTCCACCGAAGACCCTGGCGGGGGTTGCAGATGTTCCACCGGACGGGTCGTGCTAAAGGCTGACCCCTGGAACGCCGCTGGCAGAAACCCATTCGTCCAATTGTTCGGCCCCGATTGCGGGGTCCCACGTGGGTCTTCGATTGCCACAAAAGCCGGCAAATCCTGATTGTCGGTCCCCAGTGCGTAAGAAACCCAGGACCCCATACCCGGATAACCTTCCCGGTTGAATCCAGTCGACATCAGGTTTTCACCTGGCCCGTGGGTGCTCGACTTCGTGTGGACCGAGTGAAGAAAACAAATGTCATCTACGCAGCCACCTAAATGGGGAACGATGTCGGAAATCATTTTCCCACACGCGCCTCGACGGCGAAATTTCCAGAGCGGCTGTTGCAACGCGCCATTTTCGCCCTGAAAAGAGATTAGGCGTTCATTGCCCGGAAGTGGTTTCCCATGGAACCGCACCAGCTCCGGTTTGTGTTCCCAGAAATCCACCTGACTTAAGGCACCCGCGCAAAACACCACGATCACATTCTCCGCCCCACCCCGGTAGTGTCCCTGGCGCGGTGCGAACGGGTCAGTCGGGTCAAACACGACACTGCCCTCACCGCAGTCGGCGCCCGACTGAAGTAAATGAGTCAGCGCAATGGCGCCCAGGCCGGTCCCTGTGTGTGCGAGAAAATTCCGCCGACAAAGCAAGTCGTCTCGTATTGCCATCGCTGTCCGTCGCTATTGAATAAACACGAACTCATTCAGGTTCAACAGGATCCGACACGCATGCATGAGCCCCTGCTGCTCCGCGACCTCGGTCAGCACACGCATCTCATCTGCCCTGAGGGGGCGGCACAAGGCACGGCCTGCGGCGACTTCAATTTGCCTGCGAACCGTGGCCACTTCCCGGCTTGCCACATCTGCGAGAAATCCAGCCTGCCTGATAACAAAAGGACTATTCAGCAAGCTGAGCGCCTGCCCCGCGCTCGTGCTGACGGTCCGTTTGGGTGCCATCTGGCTCGCGTCCGGGCAATCAAACACGCCAAACACGCCAACATACTCCAACCGCACTTTCGCGCCGTAGATCATTCGCCTCCAACCCTCAGGACCAAATTCCACCCGCGGTTGCTTCTTTTCGAAGATATTTCCGGTCTTCTCAAAAAACGAAAAACTTGGTCCGCCCATTCGGCGGTTCATTTGTCCGCTGACCAGCAATAGCGAGTCCCGGATCGCCTCAGCAGATAACCGCCTCGGAGGAAATCGCCACAAAAGACGGCACTCAGCGTCAATCCGTGCCGCCTCACGGCGCGACACACTTGCCTGGCGAAATGTCGCTGAAGACAGCAGCCGACGCTGCAGTTGTTTGATCGACCAGTTCTGGTCGATCAAACGTGTCGCCAACCAATCAAGTAATTGAGCGTGTGACGGATGGCCTCCATTGATGCCAAAATCCGACGGCGTATCCACGATTCCCGTCCCGAAGGTATATTGCCAGACGCGGTTCACCAGGACCCTTGCGGTAAGCGGGTTGTCTGGCGATGCGATCAATTGCGCGAGGGAAAGCCGCCGCTGCGCCTCTGGAGCGTCTGCTGGGAGTGCGGGAACACCGAAAAGTGCGGGACCGGCCGGAGCGACCGCAGGCCCGTTTGCCAGCGGGTCCCCCCGTACCATGAGATATGTGTCCCTTGCTGGCGCAAACGATCCCGCGAAGATTTGTGGCCCTGCGCGCAGCCGCTGGTACTCTGCTTGCACCGTTCGCATCTCGGTGTTCGCGGCCACAATTGTCGCCGTCGCTTGCCAATCCAAGCCGCTCAGGTGCACCACATTGGCCGGTCGCCTGTCTTGAGGGTGCAGCATCCGCACACGCGAGTCTACCACCTCGCGCCACTGGTCGTCGCCGACCGCCACATCGATACGATAATCAACGGGCACATGAACGCCACGCGGTTTGATCACCATCCGATCGACCCGGTAGGGCCGGTCGAAATAGATTTTGATCCACACGTCTTCCGTGTCGCGTGATTGGAAGTAGAGAAAAAGTTGGCGGGTTCCGTCCAACAGCAACTCCGCCGTTTTTCCCTGATTCGCCTTGGCTGTCGGAGACGAAGTGGCTCGTGCACCCCGGTCTCGGTGTGCCACATTCGCAGTTTCTCCGGAATCGTCAGCTACCGTCCAGACTTCCACATCGTCAAGCTCGATGACTCCCTGGTCGTGCGCGGCATGGATACGCAGTTGTACAGCATTTGTAAGAACTGGCGTAAAGGTTTCTTCGTACGAATGAAAGTCAATCGGTGGCTGCAAACCGTGACGTGCACGGAGCATTTCCACTTGCTTCCGCAACCCGATCAGCCGCGGCTCGAGCTTTCTGGCCGCATCCACCATCCGGTCATTCTCAACTCCCTGCTCGCGTCGGCTCCCATAAGACGTGCCAGCAAACACCGCCTGCATTGCGTAGTAGTCACGCTGCGAAAACGGGTCGTATTTATGGTCATGACACCGCGCACAGCCCAAGGTAATTCCGAGAAACACAGCGCTGGTCGATTTGATCATTTCGTCCAGCCCGTCCTGGTATTGGATGGCCGTAAGGCGCGGGTCCGGACTACGGTTGGTATCGTGGGGCCCGGCCACCAGGAACCCGGTCGCCGCGTCAATCCCGAACTGGTCACCCGCGAGTTGCTCCACGACCATGCGGTTGTAGGGCCGATCCTCATTCAACGCGTTAATCAGGTAGTCCCGGTAGGGATAGATTTTCCCGTTCGCGCCGTTCACTTCATAACCAGTCGTTTCAGCGTAGCGTACGCAATCCAACCAATGTTGGGCCCAGTGTTCGCCATAATGCGTGCTTGCCAGCACTGCGTCAATCATCCGCTCGTACGCATCCGGGCTCTGGTCGCCAACAAACGCTGCGACTTGCGCTGGCTCGGGAGGAATCCCCAGGGCCACCAGGTACGCGCGGCGCATTAACTGCCTGCGAGGCGCTTCTACTGAACGCACCAAGCCAGCAGCATTCAGGCGCCGATCGATGAAGGCATCCACTGGGTTCCAACGTCCTCGAGGCGTCCTCCCTCTCGGAACCGACGGCCTGCCCACCGAATTGAAGGCCCAATGATCGCTCCGCGGATTCTGTGCCTGCCCTCCCGGTGGCAAAACGGCGCCAGAGGCAATCCACGCACGGATGCGTTCCCTATCAGCAGCATCCAATCCAGCGCCCTGAGGCGGCATCTGTTGGTCTGGGGCGCCCGACGTGATCCGCTGCCAGAGGTGGCTCGCATCCGGATCACCGGGAACAACCGCGGGATGCCCGGAATCACCGCCTCGCACCAGCACGTCGAACAAGTCAATCCGGTAGCCGTTCTCCTGTTTACCTGGACCGTGGCACACAATGCATGCCCTAACCAGGACAGGCTGAATCTCCCGGTAGAAGACGCTGCCGCCCTCATCGGCAGCGCGCATAGCCGGCGCCCCGGTTGCCAGGATCAGGACCAACGCTGGGACGCTGCGGTTTAGCCGCATCTGACTCAATGAACGCGCGTTACCACTCATTGCCAACCATGATCCTTTTCGGTGTGGTCCATCGCATCTGGCGCCGACAGGTTCGTCTGTTGGCAGCGGCGTCGGTCGCCGCACCGCTACGCAAATGTCCTCTGGCTTGTCGCAGCGTTCAGCGATTCCAACTCGCGCGTCGAAATGCCACCGTCGGTTCAGAACAAGGCCTCGATCACTTTCGACTCCTGCAGCAAATTGTAGACGCGGCCATCCTTGTCTTTGGCCGTTAAATCTTCGATTCCCATTGCAGCATATACGGTCCGTGTCACATCGGCCGGCGTCACCGGCAAATCGGCCGGGTAGCCACCAAGTCGGTCCGTCGCTCCATAGGTATGCCCGCCACGTATCCCCCCCCCTGCCAACAGATCGGTTAAACAATGGGTCCAGTGATCGCGCCCCTGGCCCGACGCCCCGCCACTGCGTGGGTCGCCGATCTGAGGCTTGCGGCCCATCTCACTCGTGACCATTACCAGCGTCTGATCCAGTAGACCACGGTCGTGCAGGTCGCCGAGCAACGCGGAGAGTCCTTGATCCAATTCAGGTAACAAATCCTGTTTCAGGCATTCAAAGTTGTTGCCGTGCGTGTCCCACCCCCCCGCGCTCTTGCACTTGTTCCGCAGTTTCTCGTCCTCGTACCAGAAGACGGTCACAAACGGGACGCCCTCTTCCACCAACCGCCGGGCGGCCAGCAGGCTGGTACCGTTGACGGTCTGCCCGTAACGTTCGCGCGTCGCGGCAGACTCGCGTGAGACATCAAACGCCCGTGTGGTTGAGGAGGCCATCAGCAGACTTGCGGCGCGTTCCCGCTGGGTGGACCAACGCGTCACGGCAATCGCGTCGTCAAAACCCTGTCGGGTTCGATCAAGCGTCCCCAGCAAACTTTCCCGACTGGCGAGTCGCTCCGGCGTGACATCCCCGGACAGCGTCAAGGAGGGCATCGTAAATTCCAGCGGCGTCGCGTGACTCCCCTGTACGTAGAGCGGATTGTGCTGAACCCCCAATCGTCCAGCAAACTGACCTGGACGAGTGTAGGGCGCTTTGCTTGGTTTATGGGGCAACGTAATCGCATTGGGTAATTCCGCATGCGGCCGCCGTTTGGAGCCAACCACGCTCCCCATAAACGGCCAATCATCTGGAAACGGCGTGCGATTGTTCCCCAGGGTCACAAACGATTGATCGGGCCGATGACCGGTCAGGTTATGGTAATACCCCGCGTGATGGTCATTGGTGTTTACCTGACCGTCCACCGAGTTGACCACCGCCAGATGGTGCGCTTGTTGCGCCAGCAACGGCAGGTGTTCGCACAACGTGACCCCCGGCGCCGATGTCTGAATCGGCTGAAACGGACCGCGATATTCAACCGGAGCCTTCGGCTTCATATCCCAGCTATCCAGATGCGACGCCCCACCACACAGAAAGAGCAGGATGGTTGACCGAGCGTTTCCACGTGATGCAACAGGCGCAGCGCCGGCACGACGGGCCTTACCCGCGGAAAACGCCATGCCAGAGAACCCCGCAGTTGCTACCTGCAAAAAGTCGCGACGGGTCGCAAAGTGGCGAGACACGTTCACCCTCGTTCAATACAGAGTTTCGGTTCGGTGGCCGACTGCCACACTTCCTCCATATTACCAATCGTCTACGCCGGGAGGTAGACGAACCCAACCCGGCCGGCGGAGTGATTGCGATTTGGACATACGCCCCACTTTAGGATAAAGTCCGGGTACACCCAGTCTGAGGAGCCCTTTTATGCGTGATCCCTGCTGTAACCCCCGTGATCACTTCCCCGTTGGCCGCAGGGAACTCCTTAAGCTGGGCAGCCTATCCCTTGTGGGCACGCGTCTCTCCGATGTGTTGCGTCTCCAAGCCGACGCTGTCGAAACACCTTCCGACTTGCCTGCCACTGCCAAGTCGATCGTCTTTGTCTACCAGTCGGGGGGACCGTCACAGCACGAAACTTTCGATCCGAAGCCAGATGCACCCGACACGATCCGCGGTGAATACGGGACGTGCCAGACCCGCCTCCCTGGCATTCAGTTTTGTGAATACCTGCCCAGGTTGGCCGCCCGTGCCGATCGATTCTCGATCGTCCGGACCATGCGGCAACACTACAACAGTTGCCACGGAGGTTGCAATTACCTCCTGCATACCGGAACTACCGAGTTGCCACGCGGCGAAACTAACGCATCGATCACACGGAATCAAATTGGTGGTCACGCCTGGCCATCGATTGGATCGATGATTGCGTACTCCAAAGGGCCGCGTGGCGACAGCGGCTTGCCACCGGTGATCGAGATACCACGCCTCAACCGGATGAACTACCCGGGCCGCGAGGGTGGCCTCCTCGGGGCCCGTTACGATCGCGTCGGAATCGACCTTGCAGCGCCTTGTCATGCGCCCGACGCAGGCGGGTCGTGTCCCAACTGTTATAGCCACGACGATCCTAACCTCGACGCCGAGCGCCGCCCCGGCCCCGGTCCGCGAGCCTGGTGGGACAACACCAGTTGCCGCGAGCCCGATTTCCATCTCCCCAACCCGGGCGATGTGTCCATTCCCTCCGATGTATTACGACAAAGAAATGGTCTACGCAAAACGCTCGAAGGTCTCGGCCGGCGCATCGATGCAGCAGACCGTTCTGGTCAACTGGCAAAATGGGATCTATTCCGCGGGCAAGCATTGCAGTTCATCCTAGCGTCCCGTCGCCCCGGAAAAGCGAACCCGTTTGACCTGGCACAAGAATCGGCCACGATGCGAGACCGCTACGGGCGGGAGGAATGGGGGCAAGCCTTTCTAGTAGCGCGACGTTTAGTCGAAGCGGGCGTCCGCATGGTCCAAGTTACCTTGCGTGGCTGGGACACCCACCAGAATGCGTTTCGCGACTTGAAAGCGAAAGCATTGCCCTCGTTGGATTATTGCCTCAGCGGTTTTCTCGACGACCTTGAGGAACGTGGCCTCCTCGACGAGACACTGGTCGTGATGTGTGGTGAAATGGGACGTACGCCAAAGGTGCAGCCTATTTCGCCGAACGGAAAGAACGCGTCCGGCGAACGATTTACACCGGGTCGCGACCACTGGGGCCACGTCTTCCCGTGCCTCTTCGCTGGTGGCGGTATTCAGCCCGGCCGCGTCCTCGGGAGCACAGATTATGCTGCCGGTGCGCCCGTCACGGAAGCCTATACGCCGTCCGACCTGGCCGCGACGATTTTCCATTGCCTTGGCATTGGCCCCGATCGCGAGTTCCAGGACGACGCCGGCCGCCCATATCGCATTTATCGAGGCCACCCGATCGGTGGCCTGCTCTGATCGCGGGTTACGCCGCGCCACGTCTTCTGGAGCGAGTGTGTTCCGCCACTGGATCTCCGACTCCAATGACTAGGACCTATGCTCGATCCGCCACCAGCCACTGCATCCCACAGCGAAAAGTCTGTCGGTTAAAGGGAAGACTGCCGGGGGCCACCCAATGACCGATGATTTCACCCGAGGACCACGGCCATACCATCCCCAGCGTGATTTCATCCTGCCAAGACCACGGCCAGCGTGGCGCCCCGCGAAGTACGAAATCACAGTTTGCGCCGACATGTCCCCTCTCTATCAGCGGCTGCATGACCTTCAGGAAGCAGATATGCGGAGGGCCCTTCGACCTCACATCAGAGAGGTTGAAGAAGTTGTCGACACCCACTTTCAGGCTACGTCCCTGGCGAAGTAGATCCTTCAATTCCTCCAGATCGCCCGCCACGACGTTCCCATTCTTATCGTGCTGGTAGACGACACGCCAACGGTCACATACGTACCAACGATACGTGCCGTATTGATAAGGTTGTGGCTCCTGCAGCACCCGTGTCCGGCTCATCCACTTGACGTGTGAAAAGTCCCCCAGAGAGTCGTATTTGAAAAAGCTAAAGTAGGGCTCATCCAGGGTTTGGCCGCGGTGCGTGTGCGAATGGTGGTGTGTCATCAAACCGGCAAACTCATCATCAGCACCGGCGTACGTCTGCTGGAAATAGAGCGTCTCTTCGTAGCCGCGGGCCACCAGAAAGAGCCGCAAATCCGCGCCACGTCGAACCGCTGCCGCCATGTCGGCGCGTGTCCCGTTGACAATTTCCATTGCCCCGGTCTGCTCCAAACCTAACTTCCAGTCTGAGTTCACCACACGGCTCCCACGACGCCTGCTCCCGGCAGGGCATACGATTACATCGCTAACCGAGGATCTCCGATACGACGCGGCCATGGACGTCAGTCAGGCGGAAATCTCGCCCCTGAAATCGATAGGTCAGTGCTTCGTGGTCCAGCCCCATCAGGTGCAGGATGGTTGCCTGAAGGTCGTGTACATGCACTGGATCCTCGCTCACGCCATACCCCAGCGGGTCGGTGGCGCCATAGGTCACACCAGGTTTGATACCACCACCGGCCATCCACATCGTAAACGCATGCTGGTGATGGTCCCGGCCAATATATTTCCCGGTGAACACCTCTGCCATCGGCGTTCGGCCGAACTCCCCACCCCACACCACTAGCGTATCCTCCAGGAGGCCCCTTTGTTTGAGGTCCACAAGCAGCGCCGTTGTCGCCCGGTCAGTCTGGCGGCAACGTTCCACAAAACTATACCGGAGATTCTCCCCGGCACTCGAGCCATGGGAATCCCACCCCCAATGGTACAGCTGGACGAATCGTGCCCCCCGCTCAATCAGGCGCCTGGCCAAGAGGCAATTGTTCGCGTACGACTTTTTGCCGGGCTCCGTACCGTAAAGCTTGTGAATGTGCTCGGGTTCGCGATCGACTGCCATCAAATCGGGAACGCTACGCTGCATCCGGTACGCCAGTTCATACTGCGCAATGCGGGTAGCAATTTCCGGCTGCCCGGTCTGACGCAGCCGGATCTCGTTCAGTGTACGCAGACTATCCAATGCCATCCGCCGTTCCGCACCACCAATCCCAGCTGGGTTGGCCAGGAACAAGACCGGATCCCCCTGCGACCGCAAACGAACCCCCTGGTGGACGCTGGGGAGAAAACCGTTTCCCCACAGAGCCGTGCCACCACTCGGTCCCCGTTGCCCCGAGACAAGCACGACAAACGCCGGCAGTTCCCGACTCTCACTTCCAAGTCCATACGACAGCCAGGCACCCAGGCTCGGGCGTCCCAGGATCGCAGACCCAGTCTGCATGAATAATTGCGCGGGAGCGTGATTGAACTGATCCGTATGCATCGATTTGACGAAACAAAGATCGTCCACCACACGGCGCAGATGTGGCGCGTGCTCGCTCAGCGACGCGCCACTTCCCCCGTATCTCCCAAACCGAAATGGCGTCCCCAGTAACTTGGGACGACTTTTGATGAAAGCGAATCGTTTTCCATCAAAGAACTCCGCAGGACACAACTCGCCGTGCCGCTGGGACAACACCGGCTTGTGGTCGAACAAGTCGAGCTGAGATGGACCACCTGCCATGTGAAGATAAATCATCCGTTTCGCCCGCGCTGGATGATGCGTGTCCGCACGGTTTACCGCCACCCCGTCACACAACGATGCCATCGCCAGCGCGCCCATTCCCGTGACGCACTGAGAGAGAAACTGCCTGCGTGTGTTGTTCAGCAGTCCGTGTTGATTCATCACCTTGTCCATTAGGGTTATTTTCCTGCCGATACGGCTCCTTCGAGCTTCGCCCGCGGGCACGCGCCGTCACCTCGGTTTAATACTTCATCAAGGTTTCATCCAAATTCAAAAGCACGTTGGCCACCGTCACCCAAGCGGCCATTTCCGCCACACCAACCTGGTTTGCCCGTGGACCTGCCGCAATGCCTCCTTCCGCCAGGGTGTGCGCCGCTGCTGGCTGGCCGCGATACTTATCGAAGCTGCGCGCGTGCAGGCGAGTCAACTCCTCCATTTCAGCGCTGGTCGGATCCCGCGCCGTACACAACCGAAATCCAATACGCAGCCCCACCGTGAAGGATCCATCGTCCGTGGATCGCATACGTTGCGCGAGGCCCCTGGCGCAACGCAGAAACACAGGGTCGTTCAATGTCACCAGCGCCTGCATGGGTGTGTTGGTACGCGGTCGGCGGTCGACACAAACGCTCCGCCGGGGCGCGTCGAAGGCGATCATCGACGGATACGGCGCGGTCCGTTTCCACCACGTGTAGAGCCCACGCCGGTATTGCTGGCCGCGCTCGCTGGTTTTCCACGCAGTGTTGAAACTGTGGATCTGTTCATAAACGCCCGGCGGTTGGTAGGGAAACACACCCGCCCCCCCAATTTGACGATCCAGTAACCCACTGACGGACAAGGCCACGTCACGGATACTTTCCGCTGCGAGGCGGAACGCGGGACCACGCCCATACCAACGGTCGCTGGTATCACCACCGCGAAGGGCCATCGGGATGTCGGACGATTGCCGATACGTCGACGACATCAAAATCTGTCGTTGCAGCGTTTGCAAATTCCAGTTGGTACGCACAAAGTAATCCGCCAGATAGTCGAGTAACCGCGGGTGGGATGGTGGAGTTCCCTGGACACCGAAATCCTCGCTTGTCGTGACGATCCCCTGTCCAAAAAACATCGCCCATATCCGATTACTGGTCACTCGACCCACCAGGGGATTGCCTTTCGACATCAGCCACCGGGCCAACCCCAGCCGATTCCTTGGCCAACGGTCATCCCAGGCATGCCATGCGGCCGGGATGGCCGGCGCCACGGATGCACCCGGATTTAGATGGCTGCCAGCCAATAGGACACGGGTTTGGCGCGGTTTGGCACGTTCCTGCATGACCATCGTCTCCGCGGTCCGCAGCCCCTGCTTGCTGCGAGCCACTTCCGCGTGCAACAGCTGCTGCGCGGGATCGACGTTACGCAGATAGGCATCCGCTTCGTCGACCTCTTTCGGAGTTCTCGTCGCCGCCGGCTTCGTCAGGATCGCAACCACGTTCAAGGCGGGAAACTTCTCACCAAGTTCGCCCAGCCCGGGCTCACCCGTCGACCAGATTCGGAAACGCCCGATTCCGTGACGTTCCCATTTTGAAGCGTGTCGTAGCCGCACACGTATACGGCTTCCCGCGGCCAACATCAACGGATCCCGCAGCACGAACCAGGCCTGAGCCTCCTGCTGATTCGTGCACCAGCATTCTTGCTGCAGGTTCAGCGCGTTGGCAACCTTATCCTGGGGTTCTTCGTATGACGCGAACGCCTCTGCCACTTCCACCGTTTGCCATGGCGATTGTGGCTGTGGTCCGGACACAGAAATTTCCAGCGTGCTCAATCCGAAATTGCCGTTCTGCTCGTAACGCCCAGGCCCACCCTTGGGCAAACTTGGATGGTGCAAGACTTCCAAACCCAGCGCGGCGAAACGGCCGCCCTCCCATTGATACACGATCTCGTAATCATCGCGGGCAGGATTTGCACCACTCACCAGCAAAGAATGGTCAGCCAATCGGTCAATCAACGCCCCACCGCTTGACCTGGCGTCGCGAACTTTCCAGACCCGCAACCCACGATGTTGTTGTGTCTCCATCCACGTCTGGCGGAAATCGCTGACATCGTGACCCGCGATCTGGGCTTCAAGCCGGGCAATCCGGGCGCGCAACGCAGCCGCACCTGCTTGCCTCAAAGGGCTAACCGCCGTGAAACGGGCGCCGGTTGCCTCAGTGGCATTGTTAAAAAACGCGTAAAGTTGGAAATATTCCTCCTGGCTCACCGGGTCGTATTTATGGTCATGACATTGGGCACATCCAAAGGTGCTTCCCATCCAAACCGTCATTGTGGTATTGACCCGATCGACCACTGCCTCCACACGGAATTGCTCAAGATCGGTACCTCCCTCGTAACAAAACGGCGAGTTGCGGTGGAAGCCTGTTGCCACACGCTGTGTATCCGTTGGCTCAGGAACCAGGTCCCCGGCCAACTGGTCGATACTGAAACGATCGAACGGCATTCCCTGCAGGAACGCGTTGATCACCCAGTCACGGTAAAGCCATATCTGGCGTGCGCCATCGCCTTCATATCCGTGCGTGTCGGCATAACGCGCCATATCCAACCACCATGTCGCCATGCGTTCTGCGTATGCTGGCGATCGCAGCAACCGGTCCAGGACTCGCTCGTAAGCATCCGGCGCCGCGTCCTCGACGAATGACGCGACCTCCAGCGGGGTGGGTGGAAGCCCCGTCAAATCCAACGTCACACGTCGCAACAGAGTCGCCGCCGGCGCTTCCCGCGCCGGCTCACGCTGGAGTGTTTCTAAACGCTGGAGAACATATCGATCGATTGGCCCCCGAGACCATGCTTGATTTTCTAACGGGCCAACGGGCACCACGCGTACAGGTTCATACGCCCAGTGTGGATCCTCCGCATGGATCGGCACTAGGGCCGACCCTACCAGAGACAGAACCACGATTGCCCGTCGTACCACCACATCGACCTTCATCCAAGTCCCCCACAACACAAACCCCTGTCATCTTGTACTGCCGCACTCCCATTATGTCGCAAAGCATACCTGCGCAGCGCGTCAGGCAGTTTCAGCCAAGCCAGGCGGCCACAATCTCGTCGATCTCATCACCTTCCAGCGATTCATGAGCCAGCAGGTGGTCCACAATTGCCGCCAGGGCAGCCCAGTGCTCGGTCCGACCCAACCAACGATAAACGTAGGTGGTCCAGTGTTCCAGCAAACTAACGCGTTTGGCCGCGTCGCTGGCCAGGCACGCCGACGCGTCCCAGGCAGCCTGCCAGTCGGCGGCCCATTCACTGACAAAACCCGGGTGCAGTGGTTCTCCGCGATAATGCATTTCCGCCGCTGGCCCGGCCAACGCGACTTGCATCGCCTTGACCTGATACTCACGTGTAGCAAACGTTTCTCGAGGCCATTCTACTGCTACCTCGGCGTATCGATCCAGTTTACCCTCAGCAGCGGGGTTGAGCGACATTACTCGCACCCGCGCGCCCACATGCACCGCCATAAGTGCATGGCCTGCCTCATGGTATGCGGTCGCCTCCAACTCATCATCGTGGTTCGACTGCCATCCCCCCTCGTCCATCGCGACCACTTGCCTTCCATTTGAATTGGTTTCGGGACGGGGCGCCGTCCGAATCGAATTCTTTATCGCTGCGTCTCAGGATTGTTTTACCCAGCCATAGAACTCCAATGTGCGCGCCAATCCTACGCGTAACGAAACACGCTCCCAATCCGGAAAGAGCCGCTGGATCAATCGCCGCTCGGGCGGCGCGTTGGACGGAATTGCCGGTCCGTTGACCGTGATACGCCCGGCCGCACTGGGCTCAAGCGCTACCAGCATATCTCGTATTGCCTCCGGCGTTGCCTCGTCTCCGGGCAAATCAACCACGTGCGCACCAGGGGGTGATTCCAGCGCACCCCGCACCAGCGCCAACGCGACATCCTCAACATAATCGTAGCCTGCCGTCCCGGTGTAACTAATCTCACATGTGCGGCCTTCCGCGACGGCACGCGCAGCCAGGGACGGGGCCGCGGTCAGCCCCTGCTCGCGTTCCGGGCCGTAGACCACGTGTGGCCGCAACCCGAACGAAGCCATATCGTAGTGCTTCCAATACTGATCCGCGATCAGTTCCACCGACCTCTTATAGGCGCCGTAAAAACTCGGCGCAAAGGTGTCTTCCACACCGACAGGGCTCGGGGCTTCTGGTGGTGGCCCATGTACGGCCAGGGAACTGGCGTACGCCAGCCCTTGTATTTGTTCCCGCTGACGCACCAATTCAAACACCCCCACACTACCCAGGACATTGACCTGGCAGGCTAACCAGGGATCTTCCTGGCAGGCCGGTGTCAGCAGCGCACCCAAATGGACGACATGCGTTACACCCACTTCCTCGCACACCTGTTCCAGGCGGTCGCGATCTACCAGATCGCCCTGAAAGAATGACACGCGTTGCGCGTCCGCTCCCAGGACGCGATCCCAACGGCGCTGATTTGGCTGCACGTCATAGACCGCAACCTGCGCGCCCTTCGCGAGCAAAAGCCGCAAGACCCAGGTGCCGACAAATCCACTTCCTCCCGTTACCAGAAAGGACGTTTCCGCAGTACCCCGTTGCATGTCCCGCCTATTCATCGCTGAAGAAAAGAAACCGGCGCTGGCAGGCCGAGCCTGCCAGCATGCTATCAGGGTAGCGCGTCTACCGTTTGATAAACCGCAGGAAGTAGTTCTCCTCGAGGCCCTCCACCTCCACATCTTCGGCAAGCGCAAAACCGGCGGCTTCGATTTCGGCGCGAAAAATGGATTTGCCTGCTCGCACATGCTGCATCACAAACTCTCGCGATTTTCCTTCAATCCGGTAAAAATCGATTACGACAAGTGTCCCCTGCGGACGCAACGCCCGGCGGATGGACGCCAGCGTCTCGCCGGGAAATTCAAAATGATGGTACGTATCGCAGACAAAGGCCAGGTCGATTGACCCTGGAGCCAGGCGAACCGCATTTTGCCCGCCCAATACGGGTGTCATATTTCGGTGCTTTGTGTTGGCTGCGACCTGGCTCAGGTACTCAACAAATCGCGGTGCAATGTCGACGGCATAAACCCACCCCTGCGGCAGACGTTGCGCCATCGCTGCAGAAAAAAAACCCGTGCCGGCCCCAATGTCGGCCACACGCATCCCGTCTTTCAAAGCAAGTGCGCCGAGAACCGCACGCCGGTTCTTATAGACTTCGCGACTTTCCACTTCAAAACGCGCAAGCCACGCCTGCACGTCCAGATTGGGATCTAGAAAACCCTTGTTGATACCCGGCCGTACGCTTTGCTCAGGCGGTGTGTTCGCCGGCTTCCATCGGGCCCTGATGTAAACAGTCGCGCGGCGCTCATAGGCGACCGTCTTCAGACCGATCTTCCGCGCCTCGATCAAGGCCGTCGACAACGGTACGCGTTGGTCCAGTACCCTGAACGCCAGCCAAACCGCGCCAACCCGATTCGCCGATCCACAGTGAAGCAAGGTCGGCGTCTTTGCCGTTTCACGCAACAACCCGCGTATCCGGTCGAAGACCTCGTCGGTCAACATACTGGGCGCCCGAAAAGGAACATTGATGAATTCCAGGCCCTGCGCTTTGACCGCGGCCGCCTGGTTCCAATTCAGCTCGTCAGGCTGCCGTAACGTCACAATCCGACCAATCCCGTGCGTTTTGATCCGGGCCAGATCACGCTGGCTCGGCTGCCCGGCCAGGAAGACATTGCCGCAGCGATGGACGTTGCGCGTCTCTCCCAATTTGAAGTTCTCGATCGCTGGCACACCTTCGTTGGCGTCCGCTCGCCACACACCCAGCAAACAGAACGCCAACATCGGCAAGACATTCTGATGGCGTTGCATTCGTACTGTTCTCCGTGTTGATTCTTGGATCAATCGGCGAGTGTTCACCGTGACGCTACCTAATGTACGGCGCCTGGTT